>Ga0209373_10002261_pt1 | contig 19745 bp, 19 predicted proteins | sample Higcelweek5metaG_FD_187173 | JGI IMG/M metagenome (GOLD analysis project Ga0209373, IMG submission 187173) | Freshwater pond sediment microbial communities from the University of Edinburgh, under environmental carbon perturbations - High... | ecosystem: Environmental > Aquatic > Freshwater >... | reverse complement strand
TTTGCAGTTGTGGGAGATGAATCCCGATGGTTCGGGTAAAAAACAAATCACTTTTATTGAAGAAGGAATTGGCGATTTTAAATATTTCCCCAATGGTTCGAAGGTTGTTTTGATGAAAACTGTAAAGCTCGACCAGTCGGTGAATGACATGTATGCCGATCTGCCAAAGGCAAATGCACGGCTCGAGACAGATATTATGTACAGGCATTGGGACAGCTGGCACGATTATACCTACAACCATTTGCTGATTGCCGATTATGATGAAAAAGGGATTCATGAAGCAAAAGACATTATGCCGGGTGAGAGGTTCGATTCCCCGATGAAACCATTTGGAGGAATGGAGCAGGTTGCAATTTCTCCCGACGGGAAAATGATTGCCTACACCTGTAAGAAGAAAGTAGGCAAGGAGTATGCTTTCTCAACCAATTCAGAAATATGGTTCTATAACCTTGAAAGTGGCGAAACCAAAAACCTTACCGAAGGCAATATGGGTTACGATCAGAATCCTGTGTTTTCGCCCGATGGAAGTAAGATTGCCTGGGAAAGTATGGAGCGCGATGGTTGTGAATCAGATCAGGCAAGGTTGTTTATTGCCGACGTTGCAACAGGTGAGCGCATCAATCTTTTCGAAAATTTTGAAGAGAGTGCCACTTCAATCTCTTGGGCCGAAAATGGAAAAACAATCTATTTCATAAGCGACATTCAAGCTTCTGACGAGATTTTTAGCGTTGATGTTGCTTCAAAAGAGATTAAACAAATAACTGAAGGAATCCATGATTATCGATCGATTCAGTTGACAGAAACAGGCTTGGTTGCCCTAAAACAATCGATGTCGCAACCCGACGAACTCTATTTGGTTTCGCTCGAAACAGGAAAAGACGAAGCCATTACTGAAGTTACTAAACCCATTATGGATCAGTTGAAAATGGGGAAAGTTGAAAAGCGTTGGGTGAAAACTACCGATGGAAAAGAGATGTTGGTGTGGTTGATTTTTCCTCCCGATTTCGATCCTCAGAAAAAATATCCTGCATTGCTTTATTGTCAGGGTGGGCCTCAAAGCACTGTCAGCCAGTTTTGGTCGTACCGCTGGAATTTTCAAATGATGGCTGCAAACGGTTACATCATTGTTGCTCCAAACCGCCGTGGTTTGCCCGGCTTTGGGAAAGAGTGGCTCGACCAAATTAGTAAAGATTACGGCGGACAGAATATTCAGGATTACCTTACTGCCATTGACGACGCTGCCAAAGAGCCCTATGTTGATGAAAACCGCTTAGGTGCTGTTGGTGCAAGCTATGGTGGTTTTTCGGTCTACTATTTGGCTGGACATCATGAAAAACGGTTCAAAGCATTTATTTCGCACTGCGGAATGTTCAATTTCGAACAGATGTACACAACAACCGAAGAGATGTGGTTCGAAAACTGGGATATTGGCGGTGCATATTGGGATAAAGAGAACAAAGCTGCACAACGTTCTTACGGGTTCTCTCCTCATAAATTTGTTGATAAATGGGATACTCCAATTTTAATTATTGAAGGTGAAAACGATTTCCGTATACCTTACACCCAAGGAATGGCAGCTTACAATGCCGCAATAATCAGGGGTATTCCTGCTGAATTTTTGCTTTTCCACGACGAAACCCATTGGGTGATGAAACCACAAAACGGACTGTTGTGGCAACGTACTTTTTATAAGTGGCTCGATAGATGGTTGAAGTAACCATTAGGAACGATCGTTGGTCTTTTGAAAAACTGATACTGAAATCAGACGCATGAATCGGCGAAAAAGTAAATTTTTATGATTGTTTTAGAATCTGGTTGAAGATTGAAAAAAGCAAAATATTTGATGAAATACCATATTGTTGTGTTGAATATTGTTTTTTCTGTGACAAAAGTAGTTTTTAACAAATTTTTAACGTCTGAAAATTTGGAGAATAAAAAGATAATGGCTTATTTTCGTTCGATTTAAAAAAGTAGAATAATATTCATAATACACTTGGTGGTGTTTTTTAGTTTTTAAGAGGGGAATGAATTAGCTCTGTTTTTACAGAGCTTTTTCTATTTATAGAACTACCATGTAATTTTTTCTTTTTTATTGTAAATCGATGATTTATGGCAATGAAGATAAAAAGCAAAACCGGCTATCGATAACCGGTTTTGCTTTTTGTTGGCTTGATATTTATGATGAACTATTTCTTCACGATTTCGACCCTGCGGTTTTTTGCTTTGCCATCCTCGGTCCGGTTATCGGCAACGGGTTTTTCTTGTCCCCAACCAACAGATGATAAGCGGGTTTTATCTATTCCTTTAGAAGTTAAGGCTGTGAGAACAGCTTTTGCACGAGAATCGGATAATGTTTTGTTCGATTCGGGAGTGCCTACATTGTCGGTATGCCCTTCTATGGATACATTCAAATCAGAATTGGAATTCAGAAGTTCAAAAATTTGGTCAATAATTGGTTGTGATTCCTCTTTGATTGTAGATTTGCCTGTGTCGAAAAGAATATCCAAAGCAATAAAACCATCGGAGTTAAGAGCATTGAGCATCTCGTTAGCCTGAATTACCTGAGTCATCAGCTCTTTTTCAATAATTGTGAGGTAATAATAGTTTTCGCTGGCTTCGAGGTTGATCCATGTTTCCATATTTCCCGTGGTGACTTTGGCCGTGATAAAACTATAGGAGTTGCCAGCTTCAACAACTTTAGCAACTATGGTAGCTTTAATTTGTTTAAAGGCATTCTCAAAATTTCTAAAGATCTGAAGTGCTGAAATTATCTTTTCTTCTTCGCTGTTTTGCGCATAGGTGTAAAAAAAGAACTTTCCTTCAATGGTTTCAAATGTGGCATCGTCGCCCGATGAATTGCTGACCCTGAACTTGAATGCATCAAAGTCTTTCAGTTGACATTCAGTGATGTTAAAGTTTGGCATTCGGTTAAACATGGGGTAGTCTGTACAACCTTCGGCATCAGAATCTTGAGCTTTAACTGTAACGCTGATGGTGAGCATTAAAAATATAATCCCAAGCAAATACAATTTATTCATAATATACTTTTTTAGTTTAAGAAGAGATAAATTTAAGAAATCATTTTTGGATGGGGAATGAACCCGTGGCTGATCGTGGACTTTTTTTACTCGAAAAGACTTAATTTTTACGATTTGTTTTTAAAAACTGAAGAGATGGTTAAATAACAGGTTGTTTCCTTGTAAATGAAAACTATGAATGCAAACTGATTCAGTTTCTTCCTTCGAGCCAATCTTTGAACTGTTTCACTTTTTCGCGGGCAACAAGAAAATCGTCTTCTTCCTGGTTTTTTACTTTCAATTTGAATCGTGAATTGCTATACGAAATTACATCGGTAATGGAGTTTAAAGCAACAAGGTACTTTCGGTTTATGCGGAAAAATTTTTCGGGATCGATAAGCTGTTCAATGGTCTCGAGGGTTTGGTCGAGCAGGTAGTTGTGCCCGTCGCCCGATTTCAAAAAAGTTCCTTTTTGGTAGCTGTAAAAATAGTTTACGTTTTCTGTATCAACAGCCCTTAGGTGGGTGCCAATTTTCACCAGAAAACGTTTCTTGTATTCTCGTCTTTCGAGGTTCGCCATCAGGTTCTGAATCAACTCATGTTGTAATAATGCAGGTTGGTCAACTTTCATTCGTCTGAATTTGTCGAGTGCAAGCTGCAGTTCTTCACGAACAATTGGCTTCAGAAGGTAGTCGATGCTGTTGACCTTGAATGCTTGTAACGCATATTGGTCGTAGGCGGTGGTGAAAATCACCGGCATTTGGGTTTTTGTTTGATTGAAAATTTCGAAACTTAGTCCGTCGCCAAGGTGTATGTCGAAGAATGCCAGGTCGGGTGTTTCGTTCTCCGAAATCCATTTCAGCGTACTTTTCACTGTGTCGCACACTGCAAGTATTTTGGCATCGGGAATAATTCCGGCAATCAATGCGGCTAGTTGTGCTGCAGCCAGCGGTTCGTCTTCAACAATCAGTATTTTCACGTCATTAAAAGTATAAAGTTCAATGTATAAAAGTTCCCTATTTCTCGACCTTAACAATAGGGAATGTCACCTTAAATGTTTGGGTTGTTTGCTCAATTCTTATCTCACGGTTGGTGAGGAAGAGGTATCGATCAGTCAGGTTTTTCAACCCAATTTTGTTGCTCCCTTCGGTATTTTCTTTGGGTTGATAATTATTTTCTACAGTAATTTCATCTTCATTAGGCTGATAAATTGAGATTTTGAGAGGGTTTTCTTTCGAAATCTGATTGTGTTTTATCGAATTCTCTACCATCAGCTGAATCGACATTGGGATCACTTCGCCCCCCGATGTTTCATCGAGACTGATTTCAACATCGAAGTTATTGCCAAACCGTATCTTTTGCAGGTAGATGTATTTCTTCACAAAATTTATTTCTTCAGAAATAGAAACCAGTTCTTTGTCTTTAAAGTGAAGCAGTTCACGATAAAACTGCGACAATTCACGTGTAAATTGCTTTGCTTTTTCAGAGTCGATGTCGATAAGCGAGCCAAGCGTGTTCAATGAATTGAAGAGAAAGTGCGGATTCACCTGGTTTTGCATCACTTGGTATTGAAGGCTGATGGCTTCTTGTTTTAATTTTTCACTTTGGATGACTTTTACTCTCCATTCTCTAAAAAATGATTTTGCATAAATTATTGCTGTAATCAGGAAAAGAATGAAGTATTCGCCGCTAATAATGAACCATCCATAGGTCATGAAATGTTTCAGCGTTTCACCCCTGATTAAAATAAACCAAAACCAGTTACAAAAAAGGATAACTATTGTGGAGTAGGCAAAATGAAATGAAAGTGCAATAAGAAGACTTCTATAAGGATGTTTGACCCACGAAAGCCAACCTCTTTCAATAATCCGGAATATGGTTCCGTTGGCAAAAAGTGCAAGTCCAAGATTTAAAGAATAGCCAGCGTTCATTAAATAATGGTGAAAGGTGATTTCGGAAGGTTTTGTTCCTGTCCACATAAAAGCAGTACCAATTGCTACCGATATTATGCTTGCGATAAGCAATTCTTTAAACCAGTATTTTTTTGATTTGACTTTAATAACCTTTGTCAGAACATCCATAGTAATTATTGTTGACTGTGATAAAGATAGGTTTTTCTGAAATTACTGAGTGGCTCAATTCCCGAAAGAAAAACTTCCGCAAAAACTAAGAAACTGTTTAAAAATAGAATTAAATTTTTTCTAACACAGAGAGATGTCTTAATGCTTCATTCTGATGCAAGGCAAATTGAAAAATACTGCGTCATAAGAATGCTTCGGCTAAGAGAAGACAAAGAGAACCCGGAGTTTAAAATCGCAAAGCGATTTTGTTTCTCTGTGATCTCTGTGTGTTCTCAATAGGAAAGATTCAAAGGAATACAACAAATGTAATTGAACTACAGCAACTTAAAAGTAGCAATTAAATTCTCTGTGTAAAATTTAAACAGTTTATAAGTCCCCCAGCAACTCAAAAACTTACTTGCACTGTTCCAAAACCATGTTGTTGTGAAATGCGCCCCAATTGGGCATCAGTTGATTAGTTGAATCAGCTTCGGCAAATAATTTCGATGCCTTTTCAAGCATGGGTTTTGCAACTGCTGGTCCGCCGCCATATTCCGATGGGGTGTAAAATAGGGTGGTGCCACGTAAGTAAAAAATTCGTGGGTTATTGGTATTCAGTGTTTCTGCACGGCCAAGAGCTTCGTTAATCAACGTCGAATATTTGTAGCCTTGAGTTGGGTCGGTGCTTAAACGCATTTGGTAAATGAGTGCCTGTAAAGCATAAATTTCACTTTCGGTTTCGGTTTTTTTCTTAGCCTCGTCAAGTTTCAGTTGTGCTTTGTCAATAATTTTTGTTTTTTCTTCAACAGTAAGTTGTTGGTTGAAAAAGGTTGAACTTACATTTGAATAGGCAGCATAGTACAACGGCAACCATTCGCCGGTTTCTTTTTGTGCGATACGGTCGAATGCATCGGCAAGTTCAAGCAATTCTGATGAGTTTTGTGATTGATTCATTTTTTCGATGTTCTGAATCATGGCTTCTTTATAATTCGAAGCGAAAACTGATGCATTAAATGCAACAAGGAAAAGTATAATTAAATTCTTCATGATATAATTTGTTTATTGATTACGGTTCAAAGGTGCAACCAACGATCAGAAAATGAAAAATAAGATTACTGAACTGTCGATTTTCAACGATCAACCGAAAATTCCTATATTGGAGTCAGAAACGAGCAACATGAATTGAATTGTTTGAAACGAAAATTATGACCAAATTTCTACTTGCATTATTTTTTGTGTTTTCATTGTCGATTGTTCACGCTCAGGAACTTTGGAAGTTTAATACCGCGGTTACCTATGGGAAAAACAAAGGGGTAATTGGTTTGTTTCAGCCATCGGTTTATGGGGTTACCAATTGGCTCGATGTAGCGGTAAATCCGTTGCAATTTGTAGTTTATCCCAATGTGCGGCTAACAGCAAACCTTTGGAACAATAAGCAGAACTTTGTTTCGACCCGTGTTGCCGCATATTATCCAACCATGGCTGCTCGTATTGAGCAAAAGCAGAAGTTGCTCGGATGGTTTTCCGACGATCTGTTCTTCTCACCTCAACTTATTTTCAAGTATGAAATGATCTATTCACGGAACTGGAAGTACATAGGTGGTTCGAAAGCTCAGCGTACTTCAGGAAAAGTAATGTTGATGACTGCAACTGAAAGTGAACACACATTTCCCGGCGTTCCTTTCGAAGCAATGGATTTGCGCTCCTTCATATTAAACCGATATAATTTATTGGGGCTCGAAATGAAACACGATGCCCAATTGACCGAGCGGTTGAACCTAACACTCGATATAGGTTGGTACAAAGTAATTAGAGATGTGCACTACAGTTTCGAACACAAATGCTTGCTCTCACAGCGAATCAATCATCATTACATGGTTCAGGGAGGTTATTCGTTTAAAGTTTATCCCAATTATTTAAAGCAGCTTTTCTTTTCGCCGGTGATTGATGTTATGTACCTGTTTGGAATTTAATTTCCGAAGTTGAGGAATAAACCAATAAAAAAGAATCGTTTTGAATCCTGTTTAATTGGGGTTAATTGGTAATTTCCGTTTGAGTCAGCTGCCGAAGTTGGGCGATAACTTACAATTGGGTCGCTCCCCAGAACATTCGAAACCGACGCATACACTACCGAATATTTATTTCCGAGGAAGAATACTTTACTCATGTTCAGGCTCAGGTTGTTGTACCAGCCGGTAGTTACATCCATAAATTCGGGGGTCGACGGATCGTCGTAATTTCGTCCAGATGCGGCGTTGAACGAGAATCCCACTTGTGTTGAAATTTTGTTGATCCAATATTTTGTCACCATCGAAAAATTGTGATCCGAGATAAAGTTGGGAGTGGCCATTTTGGGGAAATTGTGGTACTCGCGTTTAGTGTCGATGTACGAATAGGTAATCCAATAGTCGAAATACTTGAATGTTTTCTTGTCGCGCCAAAACAGGTCAAAGCCCCGAGCATAACCACTTCCGTTGTTGGCTATGTTTTGTGGGTAATATTCGTCGTTTCCGGTCCATGTAATTAATTGGTTATAGGTTTTGTAATATATTTCGGAGCGGAACAATCGCTTGTCGATACTTCCTGATTGGTAGCTGAGAATGTAGTGCGCCGCTTTTTCGAGGTTTAGGTCAGAATTAAATTTCAGATAATCGAATTCTGGGTTTTGTGTAAACATACCCCATGCACCTGAAAGTTGACTTTTTTTTCCTGTTTTTACGGCCAGTGCAAAACGCGGCGAAAGGCTTGCTTTGTTAAGCAATGTTCCATATTCGGCGCGGATTCCGGGTTTTATTGCAACGTATTTGTTGAATTTGATTTCACTTTCGGCAAAAATGCCCATGGTGTGGTCCGAAATATTAACACCGTAAAGCTCTTCATTGTTGGTCGAAAAAATGGTTTGCTCATAATTGCTGAATGTTTCGTTGGCTCCAATGTTCAGGTTAATGCCTTCTGAAATTTGGTGATAAAAGGAAAAACGACCTTCGGCCGAAATTTCACGGGTGTTGATTGGTGTTTTATTCAATTTCAAAGCATTTGATTCATAGGTAGTAGAAACCCCAATTTTGTAGCAATTATCGTCAGAGAGGCAATTTCGGAATGTGCTGTTTGCATAAATTGAACTGTTGCGGTTCGAAAGAGCAAAAGTGCTGTTGTCTGTTTCATTGCCAGAATAGCCAAGACTTCCAAAATCGGCGTAAGCGTAACTTTTCAGCATTGTGTTTGTACTTGGTTTGTAGCGGTGAGCAACGTTAATGCCAACCGATTCCACTGGTTTTGTCCAATTCAATTTCGAAGGGAAAACAGCATGGTATGGTGCCATATTCATGTATGAACCTGAAGCCATCACTGAACTGTTTTTATAGGCCTTGGTCAAATTTGCTTCTGCACCTATGGTCATTAACGAAACGCCTGTAGCATCGCTGGTTGCAACATCGGTCGAGTTCAAATCTAAAACAGATGAAAGTGCTTGCCCATATTCAGCTGAGTATCCACCTGAGTTGAACTGAACACCACTGAAAAGGGAAGGAGAGAAGCGGCCTCGGGTGGCCACGTCGGGGGTTTTTGAGTAATAAGGTTTGGCGGCAATCAGCCCGTCGATGAAGGTTTTTGATTCGTAAGCATCGCCGCCTCGTACCATCAATCGGCCATCGTCGGGCGAAGCCTGTGTGCCGGGCATTGTTTTCATTGCAGCCATCACATCGCCATTGGCACTGGCAGTGGTGTAAATGTCGAGAGGCTTAAGTACCGATGCCCTTTTTTCATCCGATGCGGCAAAAATTCCTGCTGTGATGGTTACGGCATCGAGCGTATTCACGCTCTCTTTCATTTCAACCTGAACGTTTGCTGTGTTTTGTGGGTTTACCTCACCTGTCCATTTTTGGTAACCAATGCAACTCGCCGATAATATTAGTTTTTCAGTTTCTGACGTTTTAAACCTGAAATTTCCAACAGAGTCAGATGTCGTTCCGTCGTAGCTGTTTTCGAGGTAAATGTTTACTCCCGGTATGGGGTCGTTTTGTTTATCGGTTACTGTTCCAGAAATGATTGATTGCGAAAAAGCTATGGTCGAACAGAGAAGAAGTGTAAGTAAAATTGAAGTTCTCATGGCATTTATTTTTTAGCAAAGATGAACGACGAATTTCATTGCTAAAAAAAAGGGTTACTGAACTGTTGAAAATGGATGACCAACTGGTTAAATGGAAAAGGGTGAAATGTATAAATACACCCACCCTTTTTTCTGAGGTTAAGACTGAGGAAAATAACTAATTGTGGATATTTGCTGTGATTATTGCCTGATCCTTTATTGCCGGATACAGGGATTGCTTATTTAATTGTCGTTTCTTATCCGATCGGTTTTCTTGTTCAAGCTCAATTTTAACAAATGTGTTATCATCGACGGTTAGGCTGATCACTTTGTCTTTATACCCGTTGCTCGAAAACACAACATGGTAATTGCCTTTTTGAAGATAGAGTTGATATTCGCCCGTGTTTGAGCTAATTGTACCGGTGAGGTTGTCCTTCACCAAAATGTTGATTCCTTCGAGTGCTTTTCCACTCAAGGAATCGGTTACAATGCCGCTGAATATAAACTGGCTTTGGCTGAAGCCTGAAAGTGAGAGCAGCAAAAAACTTACGATAAAAATGTGTTTCATGGCTAATAAGGGTTTTAATATTTTACATGGCTACACAAAAGACCGATTTACATACGAAAGGGTTGCATGGAAATTGAAATATTTTTGATTTTTTTCGGTAAGCTGCCGATTTAAGAGGGGAATGGAAGGATGAACTTTTTTTCCTACTTTGGTTTTGACAGTTTACGAAATTTGAACCCCTGATTTATGGCAAATGTTGGGTTGATGAGGGTAACTAAAACGGCTTCGTACCATCGGTACCCATTTCTGCTCATTTTTAATGTTGCAACATGGGATAGTTCTCCAACTAGAATTCCAGCCAAGGGAGTAGAAATAAGATCTTGAATGCTGGGTTGTTCCATTCCTGCTTCCCAGCCATATTCCCAAAGCAAGGAGTTGGCAACACAAAACAGCGACGATTGCCAGGTTGTTGCCCCTTGCGACCGCATAAAATTGTAGTAGAGACCACCTTGGTAGGGATGTCCTAAGTAATTTATGATGAACATGTCGTGGTCGATTACAGGCGGTTTAGTATATGAATCTCTATATTGTTGTGCAATGTGAGGAATTTGCAATTTCTCTTTCACATTCCATTTACTTATATTCTCGGGGGCAACGAGCAAATATCCACCCATAGAAATGTTGAACCCAATTAAATAAGCTGTGCCCCGTAGTATCTTATTCCCAATCGAACATTCTGAATGGTTTAAGTGGAATGGGTAAATAAAAAGTGTTTCATTTTTTACTAAAAATGAATTCAATGTATCGGGTAGGAATAAATTTTTTTGGGGGTCAATTCGAATTTGTGGGGAAGAATAGAATTGTGCTTTAATGCAACAAGAGACCAGCAATAATAATGCTAATAACAGGTTTCCCCAATTTGCCAGCCGATATGTTGACACTTTACAAGGCATAGGATATTGTGCTTTTAGGTAAAAATAGGAAATTTATAACCCAATATCCAGCCCTTTAACCGTGTTCAATATTAATTTGGAACCAATATCCAATAACTTTAAATTTTATAATGGGCAATCGTCTAAAGTTTGTAACTGAAACCAAGGCCAATTACGTTGGCATCGATAGGAGCAACCACATTGAACTCGTTTTCAAACATGTAGTAAATATTTATTGCTGCTTTCTTTGATAGTCTGTAGTCGGTGCCAGCTTTTAACCGCCACTGGTTGGCAATGGTTCCGTTGGGATGGTTGAGGTGCACAAAAAATTCGTACGAGGCAAAAGGTTTAAATTTTGAGCCAAACCAATTGTATTCAACGGCAACCGATGTTCTGCTGATCAGTTTTTGTTGAATGTAGTTCGACGCGTTTGTCAGATCGTCGAACCCATATTGGATGGCGGTTTTTAGTTTAAAATCAAAATCGTCGATGCTTGTGTCGTACCTTACAAAAGCACCTGCCCGTTGTTCAAAAGAAGAAACACGTTTGCTGTTTTGGTCGAGCATTACCCTGTACGAAGCACCAATTTTGAGATTGTTGGCAATGTCGAACGAAAGAGCTGGTTCGAGGTAGGCTTTATCGAAGGTTGTAAGGTTTTTATCGAAACGGTGTTCGTATTCCAGATTGGCTTTGAAACGTTGTCCAATATCGGTTGAAACATCTCCCGACAAGCGCATCCTGAAATCAGTAGTTTGTGCATTGCTCTCATTTGATGAGAACAATGCACAAATAAGTATAATTATAACTTTTGAAATCGATTTGTTAATCATCATCGTCTTGGCTATCGGCTGTAATGCTATCGGTTTCGTTGATTCGGTTAGCACTTTCGAAATAATAAATGTTGATTCGGGCGGTGTCTTTCAAAAAGTCAATTTTGCCAATTTCAACACGGCTAATGTTGATTCCAGTACGTCCTTCAAGGTCTGCAATCAATTCTGCACGTCGATCGGGTTTAATCAGTTCAATTTTCTCGTAATTGATGGCTTTGCACGATTCGTGTTTCAGCACCATTAGTTTTTCCAGTCCCCAGGTAATGAGGATAAGTAAAAGGTTTGTGAGTGCAAGTTCTGAATACGAGATCTTCTTGTTTGCAAGTGCGTTGATTACTGAAATACCTATAACCAGGAAGAGATAGGTCATTTCTTTAATTGGCATTTGCAAGGTTCGGTATCTGATAATCCCAAAGATGGCAAACAATCCGAGGGCAAAACCCAATTCAAGTTTTACGTTGTCGAGCAGGAAACACAACAAGAAAATTACAGACGAAATGAGTACATAGGTGAAAAGGTAATCTCTTCTTTTTTGGATACGGTAATAGAGTAACCTTACGATGATGAATATTACTGTAAAATTGAAGAGGAATCGAAGAAGAAGTTCAATGAAATCTTCAGGATTGAAAAATTCGGTATTGAAAAGTTCCATATTCTGTTATTGGTTAATTATATTTTTTTTAATTTTCTGAGTCTCTCTTTAAAGCCATTGTTTTTAATGTCAGGGTTTAGCAGTGCCATGCCCACGCAGTATTTGCTAAAACCCATCGATTGGACGCGCTGTCCACGTAATATTTCAATAAATTTAGAATGTTTGTTGTCACGGCTTTTTTTTATTTCGGCAATACAAATGTCGCTGGTCTTAATTTCATTTTCATAGGTAAGATCTTCAAACTTCAGATTGTAATCGAGGGTTATCCGTTCCGATAAGTCTTTGTTTACCAATGTGAGCCTTACGAATTTGTTCCCAAGTTTTGGAATTAAATGTTCTTGTTCATACGGTGTGTTTTTTTTCAGAAAGTTGCCGGTGTATTCAGAATTGAGGTGTCCTTCCATATCTTTGCATTTAATGCGGTTCTTAATGGTTTCACCTTTATTGTTTTTTGCCTTCACTTCAAGAAATTCGATGTTGGAATAAACGTATTTCCGAATTCTTACCTTATATCTGTTTAGCTTTCCATTGTGGTGAAGACTGTACATTTTATAGTCTTCGGTATCGAAATAGGTGGTTTCGTAGATCTGTTCCCGTTCGTCGGCTATTTCAACCATGAAATAATTCTCAAGGGCTAAACCAAGAATAATTGGCAACTTCGATCTGTTGAATACAAATTTGGTATCGGTACGGCGCATAAGTCGTACGTTATCCATTTGTTCCAACGTAATTGGATCGTAGCTTTCGATTAATTCACGAATATTATTTTCTAAGGACATATTCGTAGGTTTTCTTTTTTGTTAACCTGTTTTTTTCGTCGTAGGTCAGCTTCTCTTTTTTTAGGCCTTTTTCGAATGTATAGATGAATTTTTCTTTCTGTACACCTTTTGCATCAAGCTCTTGCTCTTCGATTATGTTGCCTTCGTTGTCGTACTTGTATTTAAACCAGAGCTTTACGAGTTTGCCATTATCTCCGAATTCTTTGATTTCAATTAATTCGCCTTTAATGTTGAAATACTCTTCTTTTTCGAGATAGGGTTTTGTAATGCCTTTCTCATAATCAACTTCGTATGAACGTTGTACTTCAATTCCGGCTTGTACAACTTCACTTTTCTTCTGTGCGTTGGACTGGAATGCAACAAAAAGAACAATACAAACAATAATTATTTTTTTCATTATATTAGTGTTTATCAATGGTTATGGTTTCTAAATCAATTGTCTGATTAATTTCGTTAATCGTCACCTCAAACGATTTGACAATCATTTCAGTGTTTCCTTTTACATCGTCGGAGTATAGAAAAACTTGATATTTTCCCTTAAGCAGGTTTGGGAAAGTAAAACTCCCGTCGCCCATGGTTCTTATACGTTCATCGTAAATAGAATGGTTATTGTAAATTAAATATACATCAATGTCTTGTGCTGGTCCAATGTCTTTTATTTCCAAATTTGGGTATTTCGACTCATTCACATAGTTAATCATTCGAACCTTTCCTTTAATGGTAGCCGAACCTTCGTTCCAGTCAAGTACTGTATTCATGTACATGGTGTCGAGATTCGCTGTGGTATTTTTCTCAAGGATGATTTCCTGTTTGGTTTCCTTTTTGTCGGGTGTTGTAGACAGTGAGTCGTCAGACAAAAAGTAAAGAGTGTATTTACCTGGCCACAAATATTCAAATTGAAAGTTGCCTGAGTAACTGGTCGAGGTTTTCTCGCCCACAGTTAAATCGTCTCCAAAAAGGAGAAACACATCTTCGTCTTTAGCAGGTTCTTCGGTTTGTAATACAGAGAAGTCTTCGTTGTAAAAACGTTCAATCAATACACCCTTGATGTGGCTGTTTCCGCCAAGGCCTTCGGGTTGGGTGCATGAACAAATTGCTGCGCATGTCAGTAAGATGAATATTTTTAAGTTTTTGATCATGGTTGGTTAAAAAAATCGATTAAAGTTTCATTTGTAATTATGTTAAAACATCACAGAAGAGTCACATTGTCAAATATGAAATAGTTATGAATATTCCGTGTTTTTTTTGAATGTCCGAATTTAGTTTATTTTTTAAATTTTAACTGTTAACAAGATGTGATTGTATATATTCTTTTTACCTATTTATTGAGGATAGTGTTTTGATGTTTATATGGATTATATCGCGCATTAATTTGAGCCTAATTTTTAAAATATTACATAAAAGCTTTTTTTATGTTTTGTATTTGGTCTTTCTTCAAATTATGAGAACAAAGAGAGTGCCGAATTTGTGTTTTGCACTAGCCTCAATTTCTTAATTGTGTCCATTTTAAATTATTTCTTTCAACACCAATCGTTTTGTTGTCATCAACATAACTCATTACCGATTTTAATGCATTTCACCCTACATTGTAGAATGAGAAAAAACGTAAGATGAATAATTGCGATGTTTAGAATTGAATTAACGCACCATTTATTTAGTTGTGTTTTGTATCTTTAAAATTGAATTAGAAAGAGTAATTTTCAATTCAGACTTAAATGTGTTTGATTGAAAAACATTCTTTTTTAGGAATGAAAATGAAAGAATAAAAAATATACTGAAATGAAAATCAAATTATTGTTGGCCCTTGTTGTTGTCCTGCTATCGAATTCTAATCTGTTAGCACAGCAACCAAATTTGTCGATACCCCCTTTTACTATCGATATTGCTTCGAAATTTTCGGGCGAGGCTTTTTCGTGTATTAGCGAAGAATATCCGAATAAGATTTCTCACATAATGCAATCGGCCAATGAAAATATTTCTCCAAAGAAGTTGCACCCTGCATTTTATGGTTGTTTCGAATGGCATTCTTCGGTACATGGGCATTGGGTAATTGTGAAAATGTTGCAAATGTTCCCTGAATTGCCCGATAGGGCTATAATGATTGATGCTTTAGATCGTAATTTAACAGAGAAGAATATTCAAGCCGAAATCGACTATTTCAAATCAATTGAGCGTACAAGTTTCGAAAGGCCTTACGGATGGGCATGGTTTTTAAAGCTTACCTCAGAACTGGCTAATGCAAAAACCGATTACGAAAAACGTTGGTTTAAAAATCTGCTTCCATTAGCTGAAGTTATAAAAGGAAAGTATTATGAATATTTGCCGGGACTTTACTATCCGATTAGGAGTGGATTACATGAAAACACTGCATTTGGGATCACTTTTGCTCTCGATTATGCCATTGCTGTTGGCGATAAAACTTTTGAAACTTTTCTAAAAGAACGTGCTAAATTCTATTTTGCAAACGATCGGAACATTCCAGCATCGTGGGAACCTGATGGCGAAGATATTTTCTCTCCCTCACTTGTTGAAGCTGATTTAATGCGCCGGGTTTTATCAAAAGATGATTTTATACTGTGGTTTAAGAATTTCATGCCACAACTTTCTTATTCATTAACTTATCCGGCTGTAGTCACCAATCGCGACGATACGAAAGGTGTTCATCTCGACGGGCTTAACCTGAGCCGGGCATGGTGCTTGTTCGAGTTGGCCAAAGTAATGCCCGATGATTCGCAAACCCACCGTGATTTGTGGCAATCGGGTTACCGCCATGCAGCAGAGGCGTTGCCCAATGTTCTTTCCGATAATTATGCCGGAAGCCACTGGTTGTCTACCTATGCGGTATATATGTACCTTACGTTGTCTGATATTCAACAATAAGTAGTCTTCAAAAAATTTCGGAATTATCGGTTTGTTGGTTATGAATTGAGGAAATGAGAAACAGACAATTTTAGGCTTTAGCCGATATAATTAGATGTTTAGGCAAAAGGCCGAATAACGATTATTCATCTTTCAACGGCATAATCCACGATAGATATCGGGACCGTTGCTATTCAAATCAACCATATATCTGTTAATTCCAAAAATTTATGTGTTTTTCATTTAATCTTCTGTCCCATTTTTTTTAGAATTTAGATGGCGTTCAAGGTTAAATGGAATCTTTTTTTGTGGATTTTAACTGTCGATAGTTAATCTTTTAATCGAATAGGCTTTTTAACGGCATCTTTTTTGTAGGAAAAGCCTTCGTCTGATATTTTTGCATAAAAATTCAATTGTGTATTCGAAGGAGGAAAAAAAACAATTAACTGAAAATTTTTGGGCCGGTTTTACCTTGTATTGCAGTCGAATGCCTTTTTTACGTGGACGAAGGAGGACATGGGTGTTGCATCAAACTAAAGTGCCCAATGTCCATCTGAAATTCGAACCCGATCGGAATGGGGTGAAGGTTGTTCTCGAAATACAACATCGAAACGAAGAAAAACGACTCGAGATGTTTGAAAAACTGGAACAATACAAAGTTATTTTGGAAGAAGGTTTTGAAAACGGGTTGGTTTGGGACTTTGCATTCGAACGGGAAACCGGGCAACAAGTTTGCAGAATTTTCACAATGCTTTCGGGGGTTGACATAAACAGGCAGGTTCAGTGGGAAGAAATGTACACTTTCATGGCTCAGAACATGTATAAGCTCGAAACTAATTTCCTTGAGTTACGCGAATTAATAACAGAATAATGGCGAAAGAAATTGAATGTAAATTCCTGATCGATGCTGAAAAATGGGGCTTTCAGGGGGACCCAATTGAAATGGTTCAAGCATATCTTACAATCGACCCAAAGAAAATAATAAGGGTTCGAATTGCCGGAACAAAAGCCTACATCACCATAAAATCGAATGTGAAAGGCATTTCTCGCGATGAATTTGAATACGAAATACCCGTAGACGATGGCCTTAAAATTTTGGAGCTTTGCAATACTGTTCCAGTAGAAAAGACAAGGTATGAATACATGTTTGCCGGAAAGCTTTGGGAAATTGACGTTTTTGAGGGTGCAAACAAAGGATTGATTGTTGCTGAAATTGAATTGGAAAGCGAAACCGAAACCTTTGAAAAACCCAATTGGATTTTGGAAGAGGTAAGTACCGATGAGAAATATTATAACTTCAATTTGTCGATGAAACCATTTAGTCGATGGCAATAAATTGATGGTTGTTAAGTTTATGGTTGAGAAAAAGCAGTTTTTATGTGTCGAAATTTTTTTCTGTTGATTTTGTTCCTTCTTAGCTGTATTGGGACTTTTGCCCAAGTGAAAACCGATACGGTAAGTGTTGATTTTGATCTGAATAGGCTTAAACCCTTAAAGTCGTTGATCAATTCAAGAGTTTGGCAACCTGTTGATTCTGTTTCTAATTATTACATAGAACAATTGATTAGCGATGTCGAAAGCATTCCTGGAGACGTGGTTGTGGTTGGTCTACAACACAATATAGATGCTGGTGGGCAGTTCTTCAAACGTTCGGTAAACCATGTTCCAGATGTCGACAAAATTGAGGGGTATATTCCTGAACGAGAAATAGCCAATGCCATTCTTGATATTGAAAAACGAGTGCACGACGAATTTCCATACGAATCGATTTTGGTACCCGAAAACAAGTTTTTTGGGATGTATGCTAAAATTCCAATTGTTACTTACAGCAATACAGAAAGGTTGATAACCGATTCACTGATTTCAATTCCCGATTCAATAAAAATTTTGCTTGATGAAAATAAAACAACTCGATCAGCCAAGAAAATAAAGGAAAACGAACAGGTGATTGAAGCTTTTCTCAACATCGAACGAAAAAAATATAACGATGACTTAATCGATAATTACCGTGAGTCGATAATTCGAAGCTATCGCAACGATTTTCTCGACACCAAAATTAACAGTCAGAAAAGGGCTTATTTTGATTCTGTTTCGAAAATTAACAGTGCATTGATAAAGCAATACAACGACTCTGTTACCAATGTTGTAAACAGCAATGTTACCGCTATTTTGAAAGATATGCTTGCCTTTGTTAACCGGAAGACAAACGAGATTTCGGTATATAACCTTATGAACGAACGCACAATGTTGCCTTTGCAAAACGACACCGAGTGGTTTCGTTGGGTGTGGCTGAAAAATCAGCAAAACGACTCAATCGGCATTCGAGTTGAAAATATTAATAAAAACACCATCAGGTTAATGGTTGACGAAACTGTAAATCTATCGAAGCTAAAGGAAAGGCAAACTCTTGATGTGGTGAAAATTACGCCAATGCAGAATATTGAGCATACCCTTTTGAAGATAAATGCTCCAAAAATAAAAGTAAGCCCGTGGAGGCTTGAGGGGCGTGCCTATTCTGGATTTACCCAAACCTTCATCAACAGTTACTGGTCTACGGCCAAGGGGGGTAAAAGTTCAGCCAGTATACTATCAACCTTTAATTATAGCGCAAACTATTCTTCAAAGAAGATGAAGTGGGAAAATTGGGTTGATGCAAAAGTCGGTTATGTTTATTATAGACCTGAAGAAGGAAGCACTGCACTTCGAAATTGGACTAAAAACTCCGATAATTTTGAAATAAATTCACGTTTTGGGTGGTCGGCATTTAAAAAGTGGTACTATTCAGCCGAAGCCAACTTTAAAACTCAATTATTTTGGGGGTTTAAAAACAATAATGATTCCATACCCAATTCGGCATGGCTTTCACCTGCTTATCTTACTTTTTCGGGTGGTTTCGATTACAAACCGAACAACGAATTTTCAGCTTTCATTTCACCCCTTTCGGTAAAAACAACCTATGTTACAAATCCATATGTCGACGAAACAGTTTTTGGTCTTATTGAAGGCCGAACCCATAAAAGCCGGATTGGGATGGGAGGAAAAGTAGAGTTCACCAAAAAACTGATGGAAGGCGTGGTGCTGCGTTCGAAAAACTCAATCTTCGTTAATTTTGGATACAATAACAAAAATGAGTTCCAGCTTTTTAAGGTTCCCGATTTCGACACCGAAAACACCATCGATTTTAAAGTGAACCAGTTTATTACCACACAGGTGAATATGCATTTTGTTTACGATAAGGATGTTGAGTCGAAATGGACAAAAAAAGAGAATGGAGTAGATGTTGAGAAAACGGGAACCCGCTTTCTTGTTAAAGAGTTTTTGACTTTAGGAATTTCCTATAAGTTTAAATAGCCCCATAAAATACAGCTGGAAACACTAACTTGCGGCATATTTGTAAAACAGCAGAAGAGATGAAATCGTTAAAAAAATACTATAAACTTCAGGCATCGCCAGCCGATGTTTACAATGCACTGACCAACCCTGTTATGATTGAAATTTGGACTGGTGAAAAGGTTGAATATCAGACCGAACCCAATACCGAATTTTCCATGTGGGATGGATCAATTACCGGAATTAACCTTGAATTTGAGGAAAATAAACTGATACGTCAGCGTTGGTATTTCGAAGAGGAGGAGTCGGAAGTTACAATTAAACTGCACCCCGAAAAAGGAGGAACCAGTGTTGAACTGCGACAGGATAACATACCTGACGATGCCTTCGAAAATATTTCGGATGGTTGGGACGAAGATTTCTTTGGCTCGTTAGAAGAACTGTTCAACGAATAGTTCTTCTGTTATTATCTTCGTTAATTCAATCAACAACAGCGCATTTGTCGAGAATTACTTCCATAAGCATTCCCGAGCAAGTGCCTTTAATGGTAATGTTGCCGCCCTTTTCCGCTTGCCTCAAAATGTTATCCTGATTGGTTTCAAACGAGCAACTTACACCACCCATTGGCGAATCGCTTGATAGTTTTATCACAACAAAGCCATTGTCGGTTTTCTCAAATTCACCAATTGTA
>Ga0209373_10002259_pt1 | contig 19762 bp, 19 predicted proteins | sample Higcelweek5metaG_FD_187173 | JGI IMG/M metagenome (GOLD analysis project Ga0209373, IMG submission 187173) | Freshwater pond sediment microbial communities from the University of Edinburgh, under environmental carbon perturbations - High... | ecosystem: Environmental > Aquatic > Freshwater >... | reverse complement strand
CAAAAATTGAAGAAGAATCAATGTATTCAGAACATTAAAAAGAGTATGGAATAATGCTAAAGAAAGTGGAACGGATTCAAGATTCAGCAAAGGGTTTCCTATACCAACAACCGATGAAATGAAGGCTAACCCTTTTATCAAATGAGGAAAAAATGAAATCACCCATGTTACACCAAAAAGGTTGAAGATAAGGCGTGCATAAGCAGCCCTCTTGGCCGTAACATTTGCTACCCGGGCAGCATTAATGGCTGCAATTGTAGTACCAACATTTACGCCGAGAACCATTGCAGCACCTAAATCAAAAGATATCCAACCCTGATAGCTAAGAACCAAAATCAATGCAAAAATTGCATTCGATGATCGAATAAGTACGGTAAAAAGTGTCCCAATTAAAAAAAACGAGATATACGAAATGTATGGTAACGATTTAATTAATAAAATTGAGTCGAGTAGCCAGGAATTGGAAACAACAGGAATTGTATTTTTTAAAAAATCGAGTGAAATAAAAAGCAACGAAAATCCGAGTAGCATTTCCCCCCAGTTTTTTACTTTTCGGCTATTTGAAAAAATCAAAGGAATTCCAATTCCGATAAGGGGCAAAGTGAAAAAAGACATTTCAAATTGAAACCCTAAAAGCGCAACTAACCATGCGGTAAGAGTTGTCCCGATATTGGCTCCCAGAATTACACACAAGGCTTCATTCAATCCAAGCATTCCAGCATTTACAAAGCTCACAACCATTACGGTTGTTGCTGAAGATGATTGGATGAGCGCCGTAATGAAAATACCGGTCAAAACACCTTTAACCTTGTTTGAAGATATAGATGAAAGAATAATTTGCAACCATTGCCCCATTACTTTTTGCAATGATTCGCTCATCAACTTAAGCCCGTAAAGGAATAGCGCTGTTGAGCCTGCAATAGCCAATAAAATTAAAATTCCCGACATACATTTCTTATCCTGAATTGACAAAATTAATATTCATAATAAGAAATGAGTATAACGCTATTAACTTTTCTTTTCCTTTTGCTTAAATCGACGATAAATACTATTTTAGATCAGTTTAATTCTTTGATTTAATAGCGGCATTTTGCTTCAAGTATGACACATCGATTTTTTAGAAGTACCGGAAATATTGTTTTCATGAGCCTATCCAATCAAAAAAAATACTTGAGCTTAAATACATGATTGAATGAACCATTTCGAAACAATATTTGATTTTTTCACAAAAAAACTGGCTGGTGAAATTGAAGAAATCAGCAAAAGGGTTCCTGAAAAACTTTATGAACCAGTTATTTATTCACTGAATATGGGAGGTAAAAGAATCAGGCCGGTACTGCTTCTAATGGCTTATCAAATGTTCAGATCCGACCTTGAAAAAGCATTGCCTGCTGCTTTTGCCATTGAGCTTTTTCATAACTTCACATTGCTTCACGATGACATTATGGATAATGCCCATTTGCGTCGTAATTTTAAACCCGTTCATATAGAATACTCTAATAATGCTGCTATTTTATCGGGCGACGCCATGTCTATCTTATCGTACGAGTACATTACAAAATGTGAATCTGTAAATAGCAAAGAAATTATTGATTTATATACAAATACTGCCCTCAAAATTTGCGAAGGCCAGCAATTCGACATGGATTTTGAAGCCAGCAACAATGTTTCTGTCGATGATTATTTAAACATGATAGGTTTGAAAACAGCTATATTGCTGGCAACAAGCCTGAAGTTAGGAGCCATTATTGCTGAAGCTCCTGTTGAAGATGCCCAATTGCTATTCGATATGGGTTATAATCTGGGGTTAGCTTTTCAGCTTCAGGATGATTTGTTGGATACATTTGGGAATCAGGATATTTTTGGAAAAACTATTGGAGGAGATATTGTATCCAATAAAAAAACATTCTTATTGATTACGGCATTAAAACTTGCCAAACATGACCAGTTGACCGAGTTAAACGTGTGGTTACAAAAAATAAACTTTAGTAGAGATGAAAAAATCGAAGTTGTAAAAAAGATTTTTTCTGAATTAAAAATTTTTGAAATTACACAGAAAAAAATTGAATATTATTTTCAGATTGCCCTGAATTGTTGGGAAAAAATAAATGTTGATTTGGAAAGAAAGGAAGGATTATTATCCGTTGCTAAAAATTTAATGGATCGACAAAATTAAATCATCATGATTCATTTTAAATATTCGCTTAAACTTTCTTTTTCCTGAAAATAAAAATGCTATTTTTAAATTCAAATTTTTATGTTATGTCAGTTATAGGCAAAGTTTTACAAGTAATTGGACCAATCGTTGATGTGGTATTTGACGATGAAAAATCGTTACCTGATATTTACGATTCACTTGAAATTGAACGTACTGGAACTTATCCGCTGGTACTGGAGTGTCAACAACATATAGGAGAAAAAACAGTTAGAACCATCGCGATGGATTCAACCGATGGGTTGAGTCGTGGTGTTGAAGTGATCTCCACCGGATCGCCGATAATCATGCCAAGTGGTGAAAATGTATTGGGAAGGTTGCTTAATGTTACCGGTACACCAGTAGACGGGCTATTATCGATTGATAAAAAGAATGGAGTAAGTATCCATCGTGATCCGCCCGAATTCAAGGAACTCACCAACGAAACCGAAATTTTATTTACAGGAATTAAAGTAATTGACCTGATTGAACCGTATGCTAAAGGTGGAAAAATTGGCCTCTTTGGTGGTGCTGGAGTTGGCAAAACTGTAATTATACAAGAGCTAATCAATAATATTGCAATGGCCCATTCCGGACTTTCAGTTTTTGCCGGAGTTGGAGAACGTACCCGTGAAGGAAATGACCTTTTGCGCGAGATGGTTGAAGCAGGTATCGTTGATTATGGCGACGAGTTTCGTAAAGATTTAGAAAAAGGGAATTGGGATCTTTCAAAAGTAGACCCTGACAGGCTGAAAAATTCAAAACTTGCCATGGTTTTCGGACAAATGAACGAACCACCGGGGGCACGTGCCAGAGTTGCTTTATCGGGATTGGCAGTTGCTGAAAGTCTGCGCGACGGTGACGGTAAATCAAGCGGCCGTGATATTCTTTTTTTCATCGACAATGTATTCCGTTTCACCCAGGCAGGTTCAGAAGTATCGGCTTTGTTGGGACGAATGCCTTCAGCGGTTGGTTATCAACCTACGTTAGCTTCTGAAATGGGGGCTCTCCAGGAAAGGATTACCTCGACCAAACACGGATCGATTACTTCGGTACAAGCAGTATATGTTCCTGCCGATGACCTTACCGACCCTGCACCTGCTACTACCTTTGCGCACCTTGATGCTACAACTGTTTTAAGCCGTAAAATCTCAGAATTAGGTATTTACCCTGCTGTTGACCCACTTGATTCAAGTTCAAGAATATTAACCCCCGAAATTGTTGGTGTTGAACATTATTCTTGTTCTCAACGAGTAAAACAGTTGTTACAACGCTACAACGAGTTGCAAGACATTATTGCCATTTTAGGTATGGATGAGCTTTCTGAATCAGATAAACTGGTAGTACATCGCGCCCGCCGGGTACAACGTTTCCTTTCACAACCATTCTTTGTTGCTGAACAGTTTTCAGGAATAAAAGGCGAATTCGTATCTATTGAGGATACGATTAAGGGTTTCAACATGATTATGGACGGTGAAACAGACCAGTATCCCGAAGCAGCCTTCCACTTTGTAGGAACTATTGAACAGGCTATTGAAAAAGGAAAGCAAATGATTTCAAAGGCAAAATAATTAGTTCGTCATGCGACTTGAAATAATTACACCCGTTAACGTTCTTTATGCCGATGAAATTTCATTGGTGCAACTTCCAGGTACAAAAGGTTCGTTCGAGATATTAAAGAACCACGCCTCAATTGTATCTTCTCTTACAAATGGGTTAATAAAAGTGGTCGATTCTGATAAGAAAACCCATCTTTTTGAGATTCAAGGCGGTGTTGTTGAATGTAAATCGGATAATATTATTGTACTGGCCAATGAAGGAAAACCTGTTCAGGAAAATAACAATTAATCACTTAACGCAATTTTAATTCTTTCCAGGCTTTCTTTTAAAACGCTCAGTGGGCAACCCAAGTTGAGCCTGATAAAGTTTTGACCACCCGTACCAAACAGATAGCCAGGGGTTAAACCTACTCCCGCATCGATCAATTTTTCGAATAAAACATCTGAGCTATTGTTCAGTTTTGAAAGATCTATCCATACCAAATAAGTCGAATCGGGCTTCATTGGTTTCACAAGTGGCAAGTTACTTTCCAAGAATTCTTCCAAAAACCGGTAGTTCCCCTCAAGGTATTCGATAAGCTGTTTTAACCAATCGGCACCATGCGTATAAGCGGCCTCGGTTGCTACCAATCCAAAAAAATTACCCGATGAAATATGGGTTGCCTGCATGAAACGGTTATATTTTAACCGAAGGTTTTTATCAGGAATGATGAGATAAGCCGAGGACAGGCCCGCAATATTAAATGTCTTACTTGCCGAAGACGTTGTTATGCTCAAATTAGCTGCTGCTTCAGAAAGAGTCGCGAAAGGAACATGTTTGTTTCCGTGTAAAATGATGTCGGAATGTATTTCGTCAGAAACTACAATGATTTCATTCTCGATACAGATTTGAGCCAATTCCTCCAATTCCTCTTTTTTCCACACCCGTCCTCCGGGATTATGCGGATTACAAAGGAGAAGCATTTTTGTTTGTTTATCAATCTTACTTTTCAGATCGTCGAAATCGAAATAATAACGCCCGTTTTCAAGTTTCAGTGGATTTTCAACCATGATCCTGTCGTTTCCCTCAACCACGTGAAAAAATGGAAAATAAACCGGGGGTTGTACAATAATCTTATCGCCCGGTTTCGTCATCGATAAAATACTAGAAGCCAAACCCATAACAACGTTTGGACAGTACAAAATCCAATCACGTTCAACATTCCACTGATGTTGGGAAAACAGCCAGTTTTTAATTGAATCGTAGTAAGAATCGGGTTTGATCGGATATCCATAAATTTCATGTTCCGCCCTTTTTTTAACAGCATCAACAATAAAATCGGGTGTTCTGAAATCAGTATCGGCAACCCACAAGGGAATTAAATCGTCGGTGCCAAAGACCCTCTTTCTTCCATCGTACTTTTCGCAATTGGTATTGTTCCGGTCAATTATTTCGTCAAAATTGTAACTCATATTTTATTTCATAAAGCAAATTCGTGAAATATATTCACGATCAGATAACATCAATTTTCTCAAGATAGTTTAATCCAGATTCGTCTTTCTTAACAACCAAAACAAAATTAAACTTATCACGATCGAGGCAGAGGTCAAAATCGGTAGCTGGCGAATGAGCATGATTCCTAGGATCGAGCAGGCGGGCCCCGTCGCCGGTACGCAAAATTTCGACCATAGATTCAATATCAGTATCGAGGCCTAACAATTCGTTTTCAATATAATCGGCACAAAAATCATCTTCCTGCGAAGGCCTTATACCTTCGTACCCCATGCTGACCAACGAAACTACTTCCGGTTTTTGCAACCGAAGATACCTTGCTATCGCTTTGGCATTTACAAAGCTTCCGGTTAAAATCTCAGAGGCATTTGTTGCATTACTAATACCCTGAGTACCTGAGCTGGTTGTATGAATAATGGTTTTCCCCCGAAAATCTACCCCAAAAATATGAGTGGGTGAATTCCCAAAATCGAAGCCTTCACAAATTTTTTCATGTCGTTCTCCAATTAAAATAAAATCAGGGTTTAGCGCCTTTAATCGATAAGCTTCTTCAATTGAACCTACCGGATATATTCGTTCAGCCCCATTTGCCACTAAATAACAAGCAACCGAAAAAGCTCTGAAAACATCAATAATCACAGTAGTTCCTTGTGCTAGTTTTGAACCTTCATTCAATTTTAGTTTTTCAATCTTCATATATAAACCCGATTTTAAAGGGGTTGAAAGATAGAAAATTCTTTTTCAAAATTACATGCAAAATTTTGCTGCCTTGTGTTCATAATTTTTTAATAATTTTTGAAGGTTAACCGATAAAAAAGAAAAGCAATCGAGTAATTTTCGGAAAAAAATGCCTTACCGCCGATTACCAAATACAGACAGGGCTCGTGTGCGTGCAATGGAAAGAGCATTGAAAAAATGCATACTTGAAGGTCAGGAAAATCGAGCAATTTCTGAACCCGTATATCTTTTGCTTGAGTCAATATTGCCACAGTTTCAACATGCCCTTATAAACCTTGATGCTGCCAGAAGAAATCAACAATCAAAAGGGAAAGAGTATGTTGAGTTCTTTAAGAAAGCAAAGATTTACATTTCCCATTTTATTCATGTTCTAAATTTTGCGATTGCTCGCGGAGAATTTAAAGCCGAAAGCAGAGATTTTTACGAACTTTCTGCTTATACCAATAGTCTTCCCTCGCTTGTTACTGAAAAAGATCTGATACAATGGGGCAAGAGATTGATAGACGGCGAACAAAAAAGAATACAAAAAGGTGGCAATCCTATTTATAACCCCTCGATAGCACTGGTAAAAGTTAATTATGAAAAATTTGTTGATGCCTTCCATTTCCAAAAAAATTTGATTTCAACCTCGAAACGGGCATCAAAATTGGTAAACGAACTGAGGCCTGAAGCAGACAAGATAATCCTTCAGATATGGAATGAAGTTGAACAAGCTTTTTCCCAACTTGATGAGGCACAAAAACGAGAAAATGCTTCGGAGTACGGTGTATCTTATGTCTTCAGGAGAAGGGAGAAGCTAAAAGCATTGAATCAAGTGAAAACCCCAACCGTTGAACCGGAGAAGAAAGTAGAAGCTAAACCAATTAAACAAGAGAAAAAGCCGGAGGTTAAACCATTGGAAGAGAAGAAGCCGGAAAGCAAGCCTCTTCCTGAAAAAACCAAAGTCACTGAGAAGTTGATACCTGTTCAATCAACTATAGAGTTCTGATCTTTTCCTTTTCTCAAAATTATAAAAAAGCCAGAACATCCAGATCAGCAGAAAGATACTGAAAATAGTTGTAATGTGATAGTCTGAATTTGTGCCAATTTTATCCGGATCGACCGATAAAACGCCTTCTCCATATAAATAATATGCAATGACCGCTACCGTATTATTTATAAAATGAGCTAAGACAGGAAGCCATAAATTTCCGCTCCATACCAACAGATACCCAAAGATTGCTCCAAGTATTGCCCGTGGAATGAAACCATAAAATTGAAAATGTAGGGCGCTGAAAAGAATGGCTGAAATCCAGACACCCCAATGGACGTTTTTGGTCCACTCTGAAAAGATACGCTGAATAACCCCTCTGAAAAGTAACTCTTCACCAACGGCAGGAATTACCCCAATCATCAGAATATTAAACAATAAACCCCATATTGTATCGGTTTTGAGAAATAGCTTTGTCAGTTGCTCTGCGGTATCTTCACTCTCCCTCATCCATTGCTCAATCGACGAAAGGGCCGGAGGCAAAGTCATGTTTGAATTTATCTCCCCAACAAAATTGATAAACGGACTTGCTATACATACGATGATAATCGACAGGACGATTGATGTTTGATAAGGCTTTCTATCCAGTTTTAAATAACTTGAAATATTATCTCCAAACAAGATAGCCAGTAGCAACGATGGAATTATAAAAAGCCCAATAGACTGAATTATTTGCATAAATTTCAAAAATGAGATGTTTTCATCGCCCATATTTACCGATGAACTGATCATTTTCGAGAAGTTTTCGAAACCATAAAAAGGAATCGAAACAACAAAAGCAACTATCATTGAAAGCAACAAGCTCAATAATGTTACAATCGCAACAATCCCTAACTTTGATGCGGGGTTCAGGTTATTATAAATATTCTTCACTTACGTATTTGCTGGTTTAGTTTGTCTCCTGATTTGTTTCAGGAAGAATCATGTTAATTATACTCTGCACATAGCAAAAGTATAAATCTAAATTAATCTTTATACAGGAGGTCATCAAAAACATTTTTTTCTGAAATGAAGAGCAATGAAAACAAAAAAAAATTAACCATTTTGTGCTTTTTAAATTTTTTCTATTTTTGTTGTTCCTGTTAATCAAAATAGTTGATATTTTATGAATGAAGAGGTGAAAATGGTATTGGAACTTACCCGGGAGAATATGCAATCTGCAATCGATCACCTGGAAAAAGAGTTGATCCATATCAGAGCAGGTAAAGCATCACCCAGAATGTTGGATAGTGTTTTTGTTGACTACTACGGATCTATGACCCCTTTGAGTCAGGTTGCGAGCATCACAACCCCTGATGCTAAGACAATTGCAGTTCAACCATGGGAGAAGAAAATGATCGGACCAATAGAAAAATCGATATTAGTCGCAAATTTAGGCTTCAACCCTGATAATAATGGAGAAATTATACGTATTTTTATACCGCCTTTAACAGAAGAGAGGCGAAAGTTTCTTGGAAAGGATGTAAATCGGGAAAGCGAAGCTGCGAAAGTTAGCATCAGAAGCGCGAGAAGAGAGGCAAACGAACATCTTAAAAAATTAATGAAGGATGGTTTGTCTGAAGATGATGAGAAGGAAGCTGTTGAGCAGGTTCAAAAGATGACCGACGAATTTTCTAAAAAAATTGACATTGCAACTGAAAAGAAGCATATAGAAATTATGACAATTTAATTTATCTTACGATAAAGTTTGTGTTTTCATGGCTATTTAAAAAGAGCAACCCTTTTGGTTGCTCTTATTTTTTTCGGATAATTAAATAACTTATGAGTTTCGCCAACGATTCATTGGCAGGATTTGCAGGTAATTCATCAAGCCTTTTGATAGCTTCATCGCAGAAGTAATTCATTTTTTGCGTTGCATATTCCAAACCGCCCTTTTGTTTGACAAGCTCAATCAATTCAGCGACTTTTTCTTTTCGGTTGTTTTTATGTTTCACAATGTTGATGATGCGCTGCCTTTCTTTTTCTGACGAATGGTTTAACACATAAATCAACGGAAGTGTTATCTTCTTTTCTTTTATATCGTTCCCGGTAGGTTTGCCTATTATCCCTTTCTCCTGATAATCGAAAATATCATCCTTAATTTGGAATGCCAGACCAGCCAGGATTCCAATCTCTTTCATCTTTTCAATGGTTGCAGTATCATTGGTAACGGAGTGAACCCCAACTGCCATACTTATACCGATAAGCGAAGCCGTCTTTTTCCGAATAATTTCGAAATAAGTCTCTTCATCAATATCTAGTTTTCGACTTTTGGTAAACTGCAACAACTCTCCTTCAACCATATCTTTTACAGCAGTTGAGATGATGTCAAGAACCTCGTACTCCTTATCCTGGGTAGCAATAAGAAGCCCTTTTGCCAACAGGTAATCACCCATTAAGACCGCAATCTTATTTTTCCAAAGAGCATTTATCGAAAACTTTCCCCTTCTTTCATACGATTCATCAACCACATCGTCGTGTATCAAAGAAGCTGAATGCAACATTTCAATGGAAGTTGCCGCTAAAAAAGTGCTCCTGTTTATTTCACCAAACATTCTGGCTGAAAGGAAAACGAACAATGGTCTAATCTGCTTGCCTTTTGATCTAACAATGTAGTTTACAATGATATTAAGCAGGGTAATATCAGACTTAGCTATATCACTAAAAAATTGGTCAAATTTTTTTAATTCTTCCGCGACCGGCAATTTTATTTGATCTAGTGTCGACATCTATCCGTTTTGAATTCATCAAAAGTAAACAAATTATCCAGCTCTTTGATCACTAAAAATCTGCTTATTATTCGAGATTTTTTTATTCAAAAAAAAAGAATGATAAAATATTGTTAATGAGGTATTCGTTCGTAATGTTATGTTATTATTTATAAATTTGTAGCTACTAAATCTGAAAAAATAATGGTAGAACCGAATTTTTCACAAGATCAGCTAGATAAAGCTTCAGAAAAATTAAAAGCGATGGCCCATCCCATCCGAATTTCAATTCTTTTCATTCTGAAAGAAGGTGATAAAATGACCGTTACTCAAATACATGAAAGACTTGGAATTGAACAATCAACCACTTCACACCATCTGGGTATCTTGAAAAACAAAGGTGTTTTATGTTCGAAACGCGAGGGTAAAAACACCTACTATTACCTTAAATACACTGTTCTGGGCCAGGTTATTGATTGCTTGCAAAGTTGTTCTTGTGATGAATAAACAAAAACTTTCCTAATAGGTTAACATTTTTATAATTTCCTTTGTTATTTAAAAATATTGAATTTTCACAGATGTTAACTGCACTTTTATGACAAAAATTAGAGTTACAAAGTTCTATGATTTTGAAATGGCACATGCCCTCTGGAATTACGATGGTTTGTGTAAAAATATTCATGGTCATTCTTATAAATTATTTGTTACCGTATTGGGTACTCCGTCTTCAGATCAAAATGATAAAAAAAACGGGATGGTGATCGATTTTGGCGATTTGAAAAAGATTGTAAAAACTGAGATTGTTGACCGTTTTGACCATTCGATGGTTATCAACAAGAATGCCCCGCACGAAAAATTTCTTGAGTTAAACGAGATGTATGAACGTCATCATGTTGTCGATTTTCAGCCTACTTGCGAGAATCTGGTTCTGCATTTTGTAAATATTATAAAACCCCTCCTGCCCGAAGGTGTAATTTTAAAGAACGTTAAACTATACGAAACAGCAAGCTCAAGTGCAGAATGGGATGCTGACGACAACTAACATTTATGATACCTGAAACCACCACCGAAAAAAAGCTTTTCCTGCTCGATGCCTATGCCCTGATTTACCGGTCATATTTTGCATTTATCAAAAATCCCCGATACAATTCCAAAGGATTAAATACATCGGCCGTTTTTGGTTTTATTACGACACTTGAGCAGGTTCTTTCTACAGAAATGCCAACGCATATTGCTGTTGCATTCGATGTACATGGCGATACTTTCAGGCATGAGATGTTTCCTGAATACAAGGCAAATCGTGAAAAAATGCCTGAGGATATCAGGCTGGCTATCCCGTACATACGGAAGGTAATTCAAGCATTCAATATCCCTATCATCGAAATGATGGGTTATGAAGCCGACGATGTTATTGGAACCCTCGCCAAAAAAGCTTCATCTGAAGGATTTGTTACCTACATGATGACCCCTGATAAAGATTATGCGCAATTAGTGAGGAATAATGTATTCATGTATAAACCCGCAAAGAGCGGGGCAAAACCTGAAGTTTGGGGAATCGAAGAGGTAAAACAGAATTTTGAAATCAACGATCCCCTCCAGGTTATCGACGTACTCGGTTTAATGGGCGATGCAGCTGATAATATCCCCGGGTGTCCGGGCATTGGCCCCAAGTCGGCCATGAAACTTATTGCCGATTTTGGAAGTGTAGAAGGTGTTTACAAAAATATTGACCAATTAAAAGGAAAACAAAAAGAAAATCTTGAAGCTTTCAAGGAACAAGTTTATCTCTCGAGAGAACTGGTTGTAATTAATCAGGAGGTTCCGGTTGAGATCAATTTTGATAAAATGAAGCTTACCGAGGCAAATAATACTGCCTTACTCGAAATTTACAAAGAACTCGAGTTCCGCACACTTACCAATAAGATTCAAACCCAGGCATCGGCACCCGAAATAAAACAGCCCCAACAAGGTTCTCTTTTCTGGAATGACGAAACTGTGATAACCGCCCCAGTCAAATCAGTCAATAGTATTGAGTCAGTCAAACATCACTATTTTAAGATTGAGACCCCGATTCAACGCGCATCGTTAAGAGCTGAATTATCGATTGCCGATTCATTTTGCTTCGATACCGAAACAACCGGTCTCGATCCTCATACCGCTGAACTTGTTTGTATTTCATTTTCATTCAGGGAGCACGAGGCATATTGTGTAATATTGCCTCCGAATAAATCGGAAGCAAAAGAAATTGTACTGGAGTTTAAAAACATTTTTGAAGACAAGAACATTATAAAAATAGGGCAAAACATCAAATTCGACATGCTCATGCTTGCACAGTATGACGTAGAAACGGAAGGGACTTTATTCGACACCCTTATTGCCCATTACCTTATACAACCCGAATTGAGGCACAACCTCGATTATTTATGCGAGTTGTATCTTTCATACAAAAAGATACCAACCGATGAATTAATTGGTGCCAAAGGTGTAAATCAAAAAACAATGCGCTCGGTCGAAATTGGCAAACTTGTCGATTACTCCTGTGAAGATGCCGACTTAACTTTTCAACTCAAATCAAAACTCGAAAAAGAGCTGATCGAGAATAATCTTACTGACCTTTTTTATCAGGTAGAAATGCCACTGATCCCGGTATTGGCATCCATGGAACTCAGTGGTGCAAAAATCGATCCCGCTGCGCTGAACAGTTTTGCCGGAGATTTAAGAACCCAGATCATCCAACTTGAGAAAGAGATTTTCGAAATGGCTGGTGAAGAATTTCTTATTTCATCACCTAAACAACTCGGAATAATTCTGTTTGAGAAACTGAAGGTTGATACAAACACCAAAAAAACGAAAACAAAACAATATTCAACCAGCGAAGAAACGTTATCTAAGTTATTACACAAGCACCCCATAATCAACAAACTATTAGAATACAGGGGGTTGATGAAACTCTTAAATACTTACGTAGAAACACTACCTCGATTGATTAATCCGGGTACGGGAAAAATTCATACTTCGTTTAACCAAGCAGTAGCTGCAACCGGAAGATTAAGCTCCGTTAATCCCAACCTTCAGAACATACCCATACGCGATGAAAACGGGAGGGAAATCAGGAAAGCCTTCATACCATCTCAACCCGGCATGAAATATTTATCGGCCGACTATTCCCAAATTGAGCTTAGAATCATGGCATCACTAAGTCATGATGAGAATATGCTCGAAGCCTTTGCAAACAATATCGATATTCATTCTGTTACTGCTTCAAAAATATTTAAGATCACGCCCGATGAGGTTACAAGCGAACAGAGAAGAAAAGCGAAGACAGCCAATTTTGGAATCATCTACGGTATCTCGGCATTTGGATTGTCGCAACGGTTAAATATTCCGCGCACCGAAGCCAAAGATATTATTGACGGATACTTTGAAGCATTTCCGAAGGTGAAAGAATATATGGAAAAAAGCATTGATGAAGCCCGGAAATCAGGATTTGTCAAAACTTTGTTGGGTCGAAAACGTTACTTACTTGATATTAATTCGGCAAACGCGGTTGTGAGGGGCGTAGCAGAAAGGAATGCAATAAATGCACCCATTCAGGGAACTGCTGCTGACATCATAAAAGTTGCCATGATTAATATCTACAAAAGAATGAAAGAAGAAGGGTTAAATTCTAAGATGATCATTCAGGTACACGATGAGTTAAACTTTGACGTTATTGAATCGGAAATAGAATCGCTCAAAATATTGGTGAAAGAAGAAATGGAAAATGCTATAAAGATAAAAGTGCCATTGACTGTTGAAATTGGGATTGGCAATAACTGGCTTGAAGCACACTAAAACGATGAATCTTTCACCAAAACACGAATTATTATTGATTAATTTGTAGAAAACGCATACGAAAACGAACAAAAAATTGAGATCCAATATATTATGCATGAGATAATTTTTACTGAAGAAGAATACAGAAGAGCAATCATGCGATTCCTTGAGATTTGCGATGCAGAACCTGGTACCCCGGAATATGCCGAGGCGCTTTTACTCACCAAGCTCATGGAAGATTATGAAAATTTATCGTGTTACGAAAGACGTAACTTAAACTAATCTACCTTCAGCCAAAAATCTCACAACTCGCCGCAAACAATAATTCTTTTACCTCATTTAATGATTTCGATTTTCGAATGATCCTGAATTTGTTTTTTTCGAGTGGAAATGAGTTACTCAAAAAGACAAAATGAGATTTTACCCTGTTTAAAGTATGCCCCCGATCCTTACTGTCGGCTTCGATATTCTCAATTAAGTGAAAAACAAAATCAAACAGTTTCGCATAATATTCGTGTGTCAAATTGGAAGTATCGTTCTTGATTTGCATTCCCAACAGTGGATCAGACAATAATCCCCTTCCAAGCATCCACTTTTTTTGCCCCTGAAATTGATCTTTCAGCTTTCTAAAATCTTCTATTGAGTTGATATCTCCATTGTAAATCAAATCGAACGTTGGAAACATATCTTTACATTTGGAAAACATCTCGGGCGAAGCTTCTCCTTTGTAAAGTTGCTTTGCCGTTCGGGAATGAATAACAACCGTTTTAACCTCCTCCGGGTTAATCATTTCAAGCAGTTTAAAAATCCCGTTTTCATCAGTTAACCCAAGCCTGGTTTTCAAACTGATTGACAAACCGGAATGGTCGCTAATAAAATGAATCATATCGGATACAAGTTTCGGATTCTGTATCAGGCCTGCCCCTCTCCCCTTACGTGTAACCATGGGATAAGGGCAACCCAGGTTGATATTAATAGCTTGAAATTGATTCTCGTCAACAAACCGGAATAAGATCTTTAATTCATCCATGTTGCCTGGCAAAATCTGGGGAATTGTTCTTTCAAATAAACCGTTGTGAAAATTTTCTTTGTCGATAAACAAACGATCATCAACCGAAAAAAAAGGTGTATAATAATAATCAACACCCCCAATGTATTGAAAATGTGCATTGCAGTAAGCAAGGTCGGTATAACCTTGAAGCGGAGCAAAATGAATCTCTTCCATTCAAAATCTTTTCAGCGAAACAAGTACATCAGATAATGAGCAAAAATAATAACTATCTTTGCGCCATTCATAATGGAATAAAAAGATATTGTCTGTGTCAGACCAAACTTTAGAGAATCAGGTTGATTTTTATGTCATTAAAGATAGTAGCACTATCTCTTATTTATCTTCTGCCCAAAATCCACCAGATTCAGTCTATGTATTTTACAAAAGAGAATCTCAGCAGATTGCTGATTCAATTTATCATTTTTACGGAAATGAACCTCAACCAATTTCCGATTCTCTTTTTGAGATGCTAATCAATCCATTAGCTTTTCCTGAAAAACCACCGGGTTACCGTTACGAAGCAAGGCAAAAAAACCAATTCGTTCAAAACTGGTCAATTGTTTTACTGGTTTTACTATTTATTATTCTGGCAACAATCAGAACATCGTCCGAAAAATATTTGGTACAATTATTTCAGTCGCTTTTTAACCGAAACACAGCAATACGTTTGTTTCGCGACAAAGTAAGTAACCTGCTGCATGTAACATTCAGGCTCGATGCCTTATTTGTAATGGTTGTCGGGTTGCTACTATTTCAGGCCGTTGATTACATTATGCAACCCTCGCCTGAAACAACTCTAATTATGTATGGATTATCGGTGGCCGCTTTTTTGTTTTATGTAGCTTTCAAATTTACCCTTTACAGAATAAGCGGTTTCATATTTGATGTAAATTCCGAAACACAAGAATATATATTTTATGCCAAATCGGGAAACCGGATTTTGGGGTTAATTTTGTTCCCAATCGCCATTTCCCTGCTTTTCATAAAGGGTATTTGGGCTGAATATTTATTAATATCAGGAGGTTTTATCTTCGTTATCGTAAATATAATCAACGTTTTAAGGTGCATGAAGGTTATTGCTCAAAAAGTTTTTTCAATTTATTATATGATTTTATACCTTTGTACCCTCGAAATTTTGCCCCTAATACTATTGTGGAGGATTTTGTGGAGACCGTAAGAATTATGTAGAACCTTTAAATGTTGGGTTTTGAAAATCAAGAGAATACTTGTTTCGCAACCAGAGCCGACTTCGGCTAAGTCACCCTATCACGAGTTTGCCGAGAGGAATAATGTTAAAGTAGATTTTAGGCCTTTTATCGAAGTAGAAGGCGTTTCTTCGAAAGAATACAGACAAACTAGGGTAAATATTCTTGACCACTCTGCTGTTATTTTTACCAGCCGTACTGCCATTGATCACTTTTTCCGTATTTGTAGTGAATTACGCATTGCTGTACCGGAAACTCTTAAATATTTCTGCATTTCAGAAGCTACCGCATTCTATTTGCAGAAATATATCATTTACCGGAAACGCAAGATTTTCTATGGCGATGGAAATTTCCCCGAGTTGATTGATATCATCAAAAAACATCTTGATGAATACTATCTGGTTCCTTTATCACACATCCATCAACCAGAAATTCCCCAATTGCTCGATGAAGCAAAAGTCCGTTATTCAAAAGCGATACTTTACAAAACCGTTAGCAGTGATCTTTCTGATCTGAAAGATGTCAATTACGACGTTCTCGTTTTTTATAGTCCATCAGGAATTCATTCTCTTTTGCAGAATTTTCCCGATTTTCAGCAAAATGAGATAAAGATAGCGTCGTTTGGCACATCAACTGCCAAAGCCGTAGAAGAAGCAGGTCTCAGGCTTGATATTATGGCACCTAACCCTGAAGCCCCTTCGATGACAATGGCTCTTGAGCAATACATCCGAAAAGCAAACAAAGGAAAATAAAATATCAAAGCCAGTTAAGCTGGCTTTTTTTTATCTTTATCTTTTTTTGTTTCGTATCTTAAATCGCAAGAATAATGAGAACGCTTATAATTTTATTTACCTATCTGCTTGTATTTAACGCAATCGCCAAGGCACAATTTACCTCTAAAACCAATTATCGTTGGATTAGGCTGAGTACTGAATATGCTGAATTGGACTACCCTAATAAAGGTACAATGCAAACCGATTGCCTGATCGCCGATTTCAATAAAGATGGAGTTGACGAATTCGTGATTCTCGAAAAAACCAGTAGTCCATCAATCGTTATGTACGTTCATACTGAAGGAAAAAAATGGCAAAATTATTCGGTTGAAAGTAGAAAGGTACAGACTGGTGAAGCTTCTGCTTTTGCCGATATTGACGGTGACGGCGATCTTGACCTTGCAAATGGAAGTGGAGAAACCAACCAGATATGGTGGTGGGAGAACCCATACCCCGATTTAAATCCGGAGAAAGGATGGAAAAGACATTACATAAAAAAAAGCGGAGCGATTCTGCATCACGACATGGTTTTTGGCGACTTTGACGGCGATGGGCAGATTGAACTGGCATTTTGGAACCAAGGCGAAAATTCTCTTTACGTAGCCGAAAAGCCTGAAAATGTTATAAAAGCTGACGAATGGCCGGTCACAAAGATTTTTGAATACAATAACGACTGCCAGATGCAACAACGCAGTAATGGTACTGAACTAAAAAACCACGAAGTCAATTTTCACGAGGGCATTTCCAAAATTGATATTAACCTCGATGGAATTGATGATATCGTTGCTGGAGGAATGTATTTTCATTATAAAGACAGAAAATATCTCCAAAACGATATTGATAAATCATATATCTCTGCAAAAATAGCAACCGGTCAGCTTATTGAAGGTGGAAGGACTGAAATCGTTATGGTTTCAGGCGAAGGAGACGGGCCACTGGTTATGTATAACTTCGATAACGGTTCCTGGGTCCCAACTATCATCCTAAAATTTACCCGGAGGGCACATTCTCTTCAAGTAATTGATTTTGACAAAGACGGCGACTTTGACATTTTTGTGTCCGAAATGAAAACAAAAGATGTAAATGATCCCAAAGTAATCATACTCTTAAATAACGGGGCTCCAAACTTTGAAAGAATAGAAGTTGCATCCAGCTTTGGAACACACAATTCAGGGGTTGGCGATTTTGACGGCGACGGCGATAATGATATTATTGGTAAACCTTACGCGTGGGATACCCCCCGTCTCGATTTGTGGCTCAACGAAGGAAAAAAATAGCAAAAAACAATCGTGACCCAAAGGAGGTACTCCAGATAATTTGGAGTGCCTTTTTTGTTTGTCCAAATTTTATAGTCTTTTTTTCTTTTTCTCGTTTTAAAGAATAATTTTGGCTCAGTTTTACGGCACTGTTGCATATTTATTCATTCAAAACCAAATTTAAATGAGCAATTATTTTAAATCAATACCTACCAAAGAAGGATTTTTTGGTGAGTTTGGCGGTAGCTTCATCCCCCCTCATTTGCAGGAAGAGATGGATAAAATTACCGACGCCTATTTCTCGATTAGTAAATCACACGAGTTTATTTCTGAGTTGAGGAATATTCGCAAACATTTTCAGGGAAGACCAACACCTGTATACTTCTGTAAAAGGATATCGGAGAAAGTGGGAAGCCGCATTTATCTCAAACGCGAAGACCTGAACCATACCGGCGCTCATAAGTTAAATCACTGTATGGGCGAGGCTTTACTGGCCAAATACCTGGGCAAAAAGAAACTGATTGCCGAAACCGGAGCCGGTCAACATGGGGTGGCATTAGCCACAGCTGCTGCTTATTTCGGCCTCGAATGTGAAATTCACATGGGTGAAGTCGATATCATTAAAGAGCACCCAAACGTAATCCGTATGAAAATACTTGGTGCGAAAGTTGTTCCGGTTTCTCACGGGTTGAAAACTCTGAAAGAGGCAGTTGACTCAGCTTTTGAAGCCTATCTGGTCGATCCGATTACTTCAATTTATTGCATTGGCTCCGTTGTTGGACCACATCCTTTTCCCATGATGGTGCGCGACTTTCAACGGGTTGTGGGCATTGAAGCCCGCGAACAGTTCCTCGAAATGACCGGCGAACTACCCGATAATGTGGTAGCTTGTGTTGGTGGCGGTAGCAATGCTGCCGGAATGTTCTCCGCTTTCCTCGACGACGAAGAGGTTGAATTATGGGGAGTTGAACCTGCCGGGCGTTCTTACAAAACCGGCGACCACGCTTGTACCATGAAATTTGGCACAACTGGTATTATTCACGGTTTCAAGTGCAAAGTGTTGCAGGATGAAAAAGGCGAACCAGCACCGGTTTATTCCGTTGCCAGCGGACTCGATTATCCTGGCGTAGGTCCTGAACATTGCATGTTGAATGCCAATGGCCGTGTTCATTATACCGATGCCACCGATGCCGAAACCATCGATGCATTTTATCAGTTGAGTCGGTTAGAGGGGATTATTCCTGCATTGGAAAGCGCCCATGCTGTTGCTTTTGCCATGAAACTGGCCGGCGACAAAAAACGCGAATCGATCCTCATTAACCTGAGTGGTCGCGGCGACAAGGATATCGACTATATTGTTGATACTTACGGATTACCGGAATAAATTAGTCATTAGTAAATAGAAAAATAGTAAAAGCCACCTCTGGAAACTGAGGTGGCTTTCTTTTTTATTATTAAGTCATCTGAAAAATTCTATTTAAAAAATCATTGGAAATTCAATTTTACGTAAACTAATTAGTTAACTTTGTCGTGTGATTCGGAGAATAATTACATACAAAAATTATTTTATCGAATTTTATAAATCTCAGGATAACAAGACCCAAAAAAAGATAGAATTTGTTCTGGATTTGGTTCGATTTGAGAAACAGGTTCCCTACAAATTCTTTAAACATCTTGAAGATACTGATGGAATTTATGAAATACGAGTGATCACCGCATTGAAAAGTCTGCGGATTTTATGTTTCATGGATGAAGGGTTTCTGGTTGTTCTGACTAATTGTTTTGTAAAGAAAACACAAAAAACGCCATTGAAAGACATAAAGCTGGCAGAGCGATTAAAAAGAGAATATTTGAATGAAGAAATGGGAGGAAAATAAGATGAAGAATGTAACTGACTTTGAAGATTTATTGATAGAAAAATACGGAGAAAAAGGCACTCCCACCAGAGAAAAATTTGATTC
>Ga0209373_10002258_pt1 | contig 19764 bp, 27 predicted proteins | sample Higcelweek5metaG_FD_187173 | JGI IMG/M metagenome (GOLD analysis project Ga0209373, IMG submission 187173) | Freshwater pond sediment microbial communities from the University of Edinburgh, under environmental carbon perturbations - High... | ecosystem: Environmental > Aquatic > Freshwater >... | reverse complement strand
GATGATGAATTTATCACACATGGCTATACAGTCATAAAGGTATTATAAAAATAAATTAAACGGAGGAAGTAAAATGTCAGATAAATGTTTTGCACAGCAGGGAAGTAAGTGTATTATCACAAGTAATAAGCACTGTCCTAAAAACTGCGGGTTCTATAAGACCCCTGAGAAATTCAAAAAAGATTTTCTGCATACAAAGGCAAGACTCAAAGAACTTGGTATTCTTGGAGATTGCCAAGCCAGATATGAGGTTTTTGCAGAGATGTGCGGAAAAATTAAGGCTTAGTTGAATTAAACAGGAGGACAGCTTATGACGAAAAGAGAATTATCACAGCTATATTATCTTAACAGGGAAATTAAAGAGCAGCAGCGCAGGCTTGCTGAACTGGAGACTGCAGCGACTTCATGCACTGCAGCCATTACAGATTTTCGCGGAATTTCCGGAATCGCAGACAAGACTTCCAAGTATGCAATTGAAATTGCTGATCTAAAAGTGTTGATTGATTTAAACATAAAAAAATGTTTTTATGAACTAAACCGGCTAAACCGTTACATACAGAGTGTGGATGACAGTAAGACGCGGATGGTACTATCACTTAGATATATCAATGGCTTCAGCTGGCGTCAGATAGCTTTTAGTATTGGAGCAGGTAATACGGAGGATGGTGTTCGAATGCTGCATAACAGATTTTTAAAAAAAATTAATAAATAATAGGGGGAGATGTGTAACAGTGCCGACCAAACCCAAAAAACCATGCAGGCATCCGGGATGCCCGGAGCTGACGCTCGATACCTACTGCGAAAAACATAATAAATTACATAACCGCCCTTCTGCGCATGATCGCGGATATGACTGCAGATGGCGCAGGCTGAGCAAGCTGTATCTGCAGTCACATCCGCTCTGTATTGAGTGTCACAGGCAGGGTAGGCTGGCGGAAGCGACTGCTGTTGATCATATCATTCCGCACCGCGGCGACCCGAAGCTGCTGTGGGATCAAAGGAATTGGCAGCCATTGTGTAAGAAATGTCATAACACCAAGACCGGAATGCAGGACAGTATACCAAAGTATTCGTATAATAAAACCTGATGATACGTAATTTTTTTAATTTCATATGCAGTTGAACACCGGAATCCTCTGATTTCATGAGGGGTTGCGGTGTTTTTGTATATAAAAAACAGAAAAAAGAGGGTGATGATAAAAACGCATTTAAAGGCGAAAAATCTTACAAAGGGTGGCCGAAAAATTGATAGAGAAAGGTGGTGAAAATGACTTGAATGCAAGAAAAAAACAAATGATACGGGTTCTTCGGGAGCTTGGGAAAGGGTACAAATCGATCGCTAAAGACACGGGGCTCAGCTCGAATGCGGTGCGGTGCTACTGCCGGTACCACGGGCTGGCCGGCAACGCTTCAAAACAGATGTTCAGCGGTAAAGCCGCAGCAAAGTCCAAACCGGAATCGAAGCCGGTATCTGCCTTTTGCAGAAACTGCGGTAAGGAGATTTATTATAATGACATTGTTTCAGGAAGAAAACGGAAGTTCTGCAATGAGCAATGCCGGTACGCATACTGGAACGGGAAAAAACATACAGGAGGATGAGCAGGCATGCTGACAAAAAAACAACAACAGGGAATTGTTTATCTTCGCAGCGGCAATATGAGCTACACGAAGATTGCCCTGCTGCTGAATCTGACAAGGGAAGACGTGCGCGGCTATTGTGTGGAACAAAATGTAAACGGAGACGCGGATAAGATCGTGGCTCAGGTCGCAGCCAAGAAAAAACGAAAAAAGATGTATTGGGTCTGCGAATACTGCGGTGTAAAAATTAATACCAACCCGTTCAAAAGGGGCAAAAAAAGAAGATTCTGCAGTGAGTGGTGCCGGAGGAGGTGGTGGGCGGAACACCTGGAAAAACAGAATCGGAAGGAAAGCGCTTTTTATCATTTCACCTGTAAAATGTGCAAAAAAGAGTTTGTGGCGTATGGCAATAAAAACAGACAGTTCTGCAGCGTCAGCTGCGCCGTAAATTATAGGTACTATGATAAATAGAGAGGAAAACACTTAGGGTCATAAGTTTATCAGCATATAACATCAAATATGCAGGGATAGGATTTATCACAAAAATATATCAGCAGAGGAGAGTGAAAATGCGTGGAGAAAGTGTATCCAAAAGCAATGGCAGGGGATATTCCCGTTTACTGCGCCCACGACGAAATTGTGGATATTACAAAGCTTGTGGGCAATCCAAGAAATCCCAACACCCACAGTAAGGAGCAGATTAAACTGCTTGCGAGGATTATACGAAATCAGGGCTGGCGCGCGCCTATTACCGTTTCTAAACGAAGCGGATTTATAGTCAAAGGGCACGGCCGGCTGGCAGCGGCAGTCGAAATGAAAACGGAGAAGGCTCCGGTGGATTATCAAGATTATGAAAGCGAAGCGGCGGAATGGGCGGATCTGGTGGCGGACAACCGATTGTCCGAGCTTAGTGAGCTTGACAAAGATATGGCGGCGGATATTTTAGCGGAAATCAAGGCAAGCGGCGATATCGACTTTGAGCTGACCGGATTTACTGTGCAGGATTTGGATGAGATGATGTCCAATATCACAAGCGAGAACGTAAAAGAGGACGATTGTGAGATTCCGCCGCCGGAAAATCCAGTATCCAGACAGGGTGATATCTGGCTGCTCGGCAGGCACAGGCTTCTGTGCGGCGACAGTACAAAACTAGAGAGTTATACGGCTTTGATGGAGGGAAGACATGCTAATCTTGTTATTACCGATCCGCCGTATAACGTAGCATATGAGGGGACAGCCGGTAAAATCCAGAACGACAATATGGCGGGCGCAGAATTTAAAAAGTTCCTGCTCGCCTTTTACAAAAATACATACGAGGTTATGGCGGACGGCGCCTGCATTTATGTATTTCACGCTGACAAGGAAACGGTGAATTTCAGAACCGCCTTTACGGAGGCGGGTTTTTTCTGCCATGAAACCTGCCTGTGGGTGAAAAACAGCTTTGCCATGGGGAAATGCGACTACCATTATCAGCATGAACCGGTTCTGTACGGCTGGAAGCCGGGCGGCAGCCACAAATGGTATTCGGACAGGAAACAGTCGACAATATGGAACTATGACCGCCCGAAAAAGAACGATGTTCATCCGACTATGAAACCTTTGCAGCTGATTGCGTACCCCATTATGAATTCCAGCATGGTGAATTCCATTGTGCTGGATCCGTTCGGCGGATCGGGCAGCACGCTGATCGCCTGTGAACAGACGGACAGAATCTGCTGTATGATAGAGGTTGATGAAAAATATGTGGATGTCATAGTTGCGAGATATGCGCAGCAGATGGGTGACAATGGGAATATATACCTGGTTCGTGACGGCATAAAAACAGCATATGCTGATATCACAAAGGATGTGGGGCAAAATGAATAGCCTAATGATGGGAAGTTTATTTGATGGTTCAGGCACTTTTCCGCTTGCTGGAAAGCTGAACGGCATTGTGCCGGTCTGGGCAAGCGAGATTGAGCCGTTCCCCATACGGGTGACTACAAAAAGGTTGCCGGAAATGAAGCATCTGGGCGATATCTGCCGAATAAACGGTGGGGAAATAGAACCGGTTGACATCATTTCCTTCGGCTCACCTTGTACCGATCTTAGTCTTGCTGGCAAAAGACAGGGAATTTCTGGAAGTAAGTCGTCGCTTTTTTTTGAAGCGGTAAGAGTCATCAAAGAAATGAGGTGTATAACCAATGGTAGATCCCCGAGATTTATTATCTGGGAAAATGTGCCCGGCGCATTCAGCAGCGGAAAGTCCCGCGATTTTAGAACAGTCCTCGAAGAAATCGCAAAAATCAAAGACGAAACCTTATCTGTTCCTATGCCTCCGAAGGACAGATGGCTTACCGCCGGAGAGATCGTGGGAGATCATTTTTCCATCGCGTACAGGACAATCGACGCGCAGTTTTGGGGAGTCCCCCAACGTCGCCGCCGTATCTACCTTGTCGCAGATTTTGGAGGCGAATGTGCCGGAGAGATACTATTTGAGCCCCAAAGCGTGTCTTGGCATCCTCCGCAGAGCGCAGTTCCGTGGGAAACAGCTACCGCCTATGCTGAAGGCGGCGCTGGAAATGCAGTCAGCTTTCAGCCGGGAGCCATGAGCCGGCTGGGAGGGAATCACGTCACGGAACAGACCTGCACGCTGCGGGCGCAGATGGGTGACAACCAAGTCTGCGTGGCGCTGTTTGAAAACCACAGTCAGGACACGCGCTATACAGGCCCACTGGATACAGCGCGTACGGTGTCTGCAAACTATGGGGAAGGCGGCAACAATCAGCCGTTTGTGGTAAAGGAAACGCCTGCCATGTTCAGCAAAGGTAAGAAGGAGAGAAAAGTCTATGGTATCTGTTCGGATGGCAGCAACGCAATGAAATCAAAAGATAATCCGCACAGCGGGATTTATGAAGCGGAAACCAGCAGAACGCTGGACGCAAACGGCGGCAGCCCGGCGTGCAACCAAGGCGGGCTCGCAATCGTGGAAAGCTATTCACTGCAGGGAACCATGATTGGCAGGAAGGATAAAAATGGCCCGAGGGGCAGCGGTATCAAAAAGGATATATCGTTCACTATTGATACAGTCAGCAATCATGCCGTTGCATACCCGGACGATCAAAGGCTGGGTTCGGACGGCGATGTGACGGGAACTATTCAAGAGTCATGCCATGACAAACAGTTTTTGGGGAATCAGGAAGCGTTCAGCGGCGATTATCATGTTATTTCTCCGGGATACACAGTCCGAAGGCTCACGCCCACGGAGTGCGCTTCGCTACAGGGTTTTGATAAAAATTGGTGCTTGGGTCTGGAAACGGAAAACCCGAGTGAAGATGATATCGCGTTCTGGGCGGAGGTGTTTGAAACCCACCGCAAAGTCATGGGGACATCGTCAAAGCCCAAAAGCAGGAATCAGATCATTAAATGGCTGAAAAACCCACATTCGGACAGCGCCGAATACAAACTTTGGGGCAACGGATGCGCACTGCCCTGCGTCTGTTTTGTTATGGATGGAATCGCAAGGATAATGAAGGGTTTGTAACAACCGCACAAATTATTAAGCAAAAGATTGTTATATACGCAATTTGCATAGTGGCTCCAAGTACGCTAATATGTACAATGACCCTAAGAATCTCAGGGAAAATAAACGATTGGAGTGTTATCTATGCAGGAAAAACAAACGGGAACAGCGTATTTCAAACATCAGGCGCGGAGACTGAGCGAGCTGGAGGATTACCGGACGGAATGTATCAGCCGGGGTAAAAAACCGCAGCGGTATGTGATTGAAAAGGTGATTACCCTCAGCAAAATTGAATTTGAGAATCTTTCAAGCGACTTGATTATGCCAAGGCAATTCATCGCGGACAATATACCGCTGATGACGGTGGACGCAAATAATTTCTGGCACTGCCTGCTGGTAGTACAGAAGGGCAATGAGGACATCGGCATTCTGGTTGAAAGCCGCAAAAAAGAATTGCCGGCATATACCGCACTGTATAAAAAGCAGGGGTTTAAAATAGCTGATTAAGGGCAAAGGGAGGAGCGTAAATTATGGACGATTTTTTTAAAAAGACAAGGTGTGACAGGTGTGGCGGTTCACTGGACGGCGGGAGGATCTGCTCCATGTTCAATCAGCAGACAATCTGTATGGGCTGTTCGGAAAGGGAACGGGCGGATCCTGATTATTCCAAAGCGGTGGAAGCGGATCACGAACAGATCAGAAAAAAGAATTATAACTTTAAAGGCATACGGGGGTAAAATGGATGAAAGAGGAGCTTGCGAAAATCGCAAAGGAAATGCTTTTGATTGATACGCTGGAAACAAGGCATTCGGATTTTATGGATTTCCATGAGGTATCGGTATGGCAGCTGCGCAAGGCGCTGGAAGCGGCATACGTGCTGGGTAAAAAGGAAGCGGAGAAACGGTAAAACATATATATTTTCAAAAAAGGCCGGGAGGCCTTTTTTGCGTTACACAGATTGGAGGCGTATATTATGGCAAAGGGGAAAATCCCCAAACCCACGGCAATCAAAGTGCTGGAAGGCAATCCGGGGCGGCGGCCGCTGAACGTGAATGAGCCTAAACCTAAGGCAATCGTTCCGCGCTGTCCGTCATGGCTGGACGATGAGGCGAAAAAGGAATGGGCGCGGATGTCCAAACGGCTGGACAGCCTTGGGATGCTGACGGAGGTGGATGGCAGCGCTTTCGCAGGATACTGCCAGTCCTATGCCCGGTGGAAACAGGCGGAGGAGTTTGTCACAAAACACGGCTTTGTCATTAAAACCCCGTCGGGGTACCTGCAGCAGATTCCGCATGTAGCCATTGCGCAGACGTATTTAAAATGCATGCAGAAATTCTGCGAGGAATTCGGCATGACTCCTTCTGCGCGCAGCAGGCTGTCGGGCGAGGATAACAGTGGGGAGGACGATTCCATGGAGGGGCTGCTGTCCGGCGTAAACAGAAGCAAATAGCCGGAGGAGGAGTTTGGTATGTTTGACAAGGAAAAGGCGGAACGCGCCGTTCACTTTATCAATGCCCTCAAGCATACCAAAGGAAGATGGCGCGGAGTTCCGTTCGACCTGCTGCCCTGGCAGGATCAGATTATCAGGGATATTTTCGGGACAGTAAAAAAAGACGGATACCGGCAATACAACACGGCTTATGTTGAAATCCCGAAGAAAAATGGCAAGAGTGAGATTGCCGCGGCGGTCGCCCTGTACCTGACCTGCGCCGATATGGAGTGGGGCGCGGAGGTATACGGCTGCGCAGCGGATCGGCAGCAGGCGAGCATTGTATTTGACGTTGCGGTGGCAATGGTGGATCAATGCCCGCCGCTGAAAAAACACTTTAAACCGATTATGTCGGTAAAACGGCTAGTATATAAGCCGACCGGCAGCTATTATCAGGTACTATCCTCCGAAGCCTTCACCAAGCACGGGCTGAATGTCCACGGCGTTGTGTTCGACGAACTTCACGCCCAGCCGAATAGGGATTTATATGACGTTATGACCAAGGGCAGCGGCGACGCGCGGTCGCAGCCGCTGTTTTTCCTGATAACTACAGCGGGTACGGATAGAAACAGTATCTGCTATGAGGTGCATCAGAAAGCGGCGGATATTCTAGCTGGCAGGAAAATCGACCCGACCTTTTATCCCGTGATCTATGGCATTCCGGATGACGCGGACTGGACAGACGAGGCGAACTGGTATCTTTCAAACCCATCGCTGGGGCATACCATTGATATTGAAAAGGTTAGAAACGCATGCAATTCAGCCAAGGATAACCCGGCGGAGGAGAATATATTCCGTCAGCTCAGACTGAATCAGTGGGTTAAGCAATCCCTGCGCTGGATGCCCATGGATAAATGGGACGCCTGCAGTGAAATGGTAAATCCATCTACTTTAATCGGCAGAGAATGCTTTGCCGGGCTGGATCTGTCCACCACTCTTGACCTGACCGCGTTTGTGCTTGTGTTCCCGCCGCGGCATGAAAACGAGAAATATATTATTCTGCCCTTCTTCTGGATACCCGAAGAAAACTTGAAACAAAGGGTGAACCGGGATCATGTGCCTTATGACGTGTGGCAGGCGCAGGGGCATATACGGACGACGAAAGGTAATGTGGTGGATTACCGCCGGATTGAAGCGGATATCAAGGAAATCGCAAGCAAATATGTCGTTAAAGAGATCGCATATGACCGGTATAACGCCACGCAGATTATATTAAACCTGCAGGATGATGGCTTAACCATGATTCCCTTCGGGCAGGGGTTCAAGGATATGAGCCCGGCGACTAAGGAAATATTCACGATGGTATTGCAGAAACAGTTGATACACAACTGCCATCCGGTTTTGCGATGGAACTTTGACAACGTCCATGTGGAAACGGACTCAGCGGAAAATATTAAGCCATCCAAAAAATGCAGTACAGAGCGTATCGACGGCGCTGTTGCGACAATTATGGCGCTGGATCGGGCGGTTAGAAACAAAAATAGTTCGGGCAGCGTTTATGATAAGCGCGGCCTCATCGTTCTCGGCTAAGGAGATGACATATCAATGAACATATTAACAAGACTGTTTCAGAGCAGGGACAGTCCGAAGAACCAAATCGGCGGCCGGCAGTTCTATTTCGGCAGAGCGCTGTCGGGGAAAAACGTAAACGAACGCACCGCAATGCAGACGACAGCGGTTTATGCCTGCGTCCGGATAATATCTGAAACCATCGCCAGCCTGCCGCTTCACACATATAAATACACGGATGACGGCAAGGAAAAAGATTATGCTCACCCGTTATATTATCTGCTCCATGACGAACCCAACGACGAGATGACATCCTTTGTGTTCAGAGAAACGTTAATGAGCCATCTTTTAATATATGGCAATGCCTATGCGCAGATAATCCGGGACGGTCGGGGCAGGGTATTGTCGCTGTATCCGCTTCTTCCTGATAAAATGCGGGTGGACAGGGGTACGAACAAGCAGATCTATTATACATATTCATCGGATAATGACGGTCAGATACCGCTGAGACACGAGGAGGTTCTGCATATTCCGGGGCTAGGATTTGACGGACTTGTGGGATATTCGCCCATTGCGATGACCAAAAACGCGGTAGGGGTTGCCATAGCCGCGGAGGAATACGGCAGCAAATTCTTTGCTAACGGCGCTAACCCCGGAGGGGTTTTGCAGCATCCCGGTCAATTGAAGGATCCGGAACGCGTGAGGGAAAGCTGGAACAGCGTATACGGCGGGAGCAGCAATTCAAACCGCGTAGCCGTGCTCGAGGAGGGGCTGGAATTTAAATCCATCTCCATCCCTCCAGAACAAGCCCAGTTTCTGGAGACGCGCAAGTTTCAGGTGAACGAAATCTGCCGCATATTCAGGGTACCGCCTCACATGGTGGCGGACTTGGAAAAGTCCAGCTTTTCCAACATCGAGCAGCAGTCGTTGGATTTCGTGGTCAACACAGTCCGCCCCTGGCTGGTGCGGTGGGAACAGGCAATCGGACAAAAGCTTCTCTTGCCAGCGGAAAAAGGGAAAACCTTTGTCAAATTTAACGTAGACGGCTTACTTCGGGGCGATTTCCAGAGCCGCATGACGGGGTATTCCATCGCTCGGCAGAACGGATGGATGTCGGCCGATGATATCCGTGAGCTGGAGAATATGAATAAACTGCCCAAAGGGATGGGAGGGGGCCGGTACTTATGTAACGGAAATATGGTAGATTTAGAAATGGCAGGGTCATGGGCGAAAAAGGAGGGAAACAAACAGGTATGATAAAATTCTGGAATTTTAAACGCGCTGTCAATGAGGACGGCACAGAAAATATTTTAATTTTAAACGGGCCGATTGCGGAGGAGTCGTGGTGGGGCGATGAGGTCACGCCGAAACTGTTCAAATCGGAACTATCCGGATACGAAGGGGATATCACGATATTTCTAAATAGCCCAGGGGGCGACTGCTTTGCCGCCAGTGAGATTTTTACGGCGCTTAAAGAGCATAAAGGCAGGATTACCGTAAAAATTGACGGCATTGCGGCAAGCGCTGCGTCAGTGATTGCCATGGCGGGCGATATGGTGGAAATGTCGCCGACAGCAATGATGATGGCGCATAACCCGTCCATGATGCTATATGGTGAAGCAGCGGAGCTGGAGCAGGGGATCGTGTTTTTAAACGAGGTCAAGGAATCCATCATCAATGCGTACGCGATGAAAACAGGGTTATCAAGAGCGAAGATATCGAAAATTATGGACGCCGAGACCTGGATGAACGCACGGTCGGCAATTAATCTGGGGTTCTGCGACCGGATGATGTATACGGAAAACAAAACGGAAGATGCGGGGGAGGGCTATATTTTCGACAAAACGGTAATGGTCACCAATACCATTGCGGCGATGAGAAAAAAGCTGAATCCCATTGCAAAGCCTGAAAAAACAGGCGGGGAAATATCCGGTTTTGAGAAAAGGCTGGAACTTTTAAGGAGGTAATTATGAGCAAAATACTTGAACTCAGGGAAAAACGCGCTAAGGCATGGGAGAAGGCTAAAGCGTTTTTGGATCATGCCAAACGGGAAGGCGACGTGCTGTCGGCGGAGGACACGGCAAGTTATGAAAAAATGGAATCTGATATTGTGGCGCTGGGCAGGGAAATTGATATTCTGGAACGGCAGGCACAGATGGAGCTGGAACTGAATAAACCTTTGAATACGCCGATTAAAAACGCCCCCAAAGGCGGCGCCGATTCGAAAACAGGCAGGGCAGGCGAAAATTACAAAAGCTCGTACTGGAAATATATGCGCAATAAAAACGCCACGACGGAGGTGCTGAACGCCCTGCAGATCGGTGGCGACGACGGCAGCGAGGGCGGATATTTAGTGCCGGATGAGTATGAAACCACCCTGATCGACGGACTGACGGAGGAAAATATCATCAGGCAGGTGGCAAACGTGATCTCCACCTCCTTCGGGGAACGAAAGATTCCCGTTGTTGCAGGGCACGGCAGCGCGGCGTGGACGGATGAGGAAGCGGCTTTGACCGAAAGCGACGACAGCTTTGGTATGGTAACGCTGGGCGCGCATAAACTGGCCACCATCATTAAGGTCAGCGAGGAGCTGATTAACGACAGCGTGTTCAGTATTGAGAATTATCTTGCCAGAGAATTCGCCAGAAGAATGGCGTCAGCTGAGGAGGATGCCTTTATCACCGGTAACGGCACGGGCAAACCGACGGGAATTCTAATAAACGCCGAGGTAGGCGTTACATCCGCTGCCGCAGATACGCTGAAATGCGATGAGCTGATCGACCTGTATCACAGCCTGAAAACCCCATATCGTAAAAAGGCGGTCTTTATAACCAACGACGCTACGGTCAAGGCGATCCGCAAGTTCAAGGACGCAAGCGGCAATTATCTGTGGCAGCCGTCGTTGACGGCAGGAACGCCGGACACTATTTTAGGCCGTCCGGTGAAAACATCGGGTTTTATGCCGGTGATTGCCGCAGGAGCCAAGGCGGTGATGTTCGGTGATTTTTCATATTACTGGATCGCCGATCGGGCTGGAAGGACATTCCAACGATTGAATGAGCTGTACGCCGAAACCGGACAGATTGGGTATCGCGCAGGGCAGCGCGTGGACGGGAAATTAACGCTGAACGAAGCGGTTAAGGTGCTTCAGATAAAGCAGGCGTAGGATGCGGGGTGATCGTTTTGCTGAGTCTGGATGAAGTAAAGTTATTTCTTCGGCTGGATACGAATGCGGAGGATGGATATCTGAATATACTCATCCTGCTGGCAGGGGAGATGTCGGAGAATTATATAAGGACAGCTTTGCCGGATCCCTTGCCGGAGAGTATCCGTCAGGCAATGCTGATGATCATCGGGTATTTCTTTGAAAACAGGGAAGGCGCAAAGGATGGTATCCCGTCTGTGGTATTTACGCTTTTAAACCCTTACAGAAAGGCGGTATTTTAAATGGATTTCAACAAGCTCAGACACAGGATTATATTTTTAAAACCGCTGGGAACCGGATCTAATTCCATGGGTGAGTCCGTGCCGCTGTGGATTCCGTTCAAACCAACAATGAATCCCAACCTTTCTGTGGATGAAAATGAGAAGGTATACCTGACCATGGATTATCTGGGCAACGCCATCCTTGTCCATCAGGATGGAAAACCCTATGCCCATCCGCTTTCTATAAATGATTTTGCTGTATGGGCAAATGTATCGCCTATGACCGGGCGAGAATATGAGGAGAGTCAGAAAATCCGCGCGGAGACGACGTATAAAATATCCACACGGTATTTTCCGGATATAACGGCTGATATGAAAATATTGTACGGTAAAAAGACCTTTGATATAGTTTCGGTTTTAAATCTGGAAGAACGGAATACTGAGCTGCAGATCATCTGCACGGAGCGTGATGCAAATGGCACAGGACAATGACATTTTCGGTTTTGACGGGCTCACTGCCTCTTTTCGTAAGCTGGAGCAGAAGTATCCCAACCAGGCGGACGCAATGCTGATGGCGCAGGGGAAAGCGGTGGCGGATAAGACAAAATCGCTGTCCCCTGTAGGCAAAACCAAGAAACTGCGCGGCAGCTGGCGTGTAAAAAAGCCGAAGGTATACAAAAACGGTACGGTGCGCGTTGTGCGGGTGCAGTCCCAGGCGCCTCATGCCCATCTTGTAGAGCAGGGACATCAAATAGTGCGTGGCGGAAAAACCAGGGTAAACGGGCGTACGCTCAACCGTGTGCAGCGTTCCGTCCGGGGGATTCAGTCCGGTGGGAGGGTTGAAGGCAAACAGATGCTTGAAAAATCCATCCGGGAAGCGGAAAGCCGATTTTATAGGGACGCTGAAAAAATGCTTGACGTTTTGACAAAGGATATAGAGGCATAATTTATAAATCGGAAAGAGGGTTGAAATTTGATTGAATTAAAAGATATACAGTCAGCCATTGTGAAGCGGCTGACAGATAACGGAAATACGGTAACTGCGGCGGAGGTGACGGAGGGATTTGCGAAACCCACATTTTTCATAAATTTATTCACCAACGGCACAGAGGTGCAGAATCAATTTCATGAGCTGGTCAATGTGGGCGTGGAACTGAAGTTTGTGCCTGCTGTGGAAACGAGGGAGGAATGCGTAAATAAGTCGGAGCAGGTTAAACAGATGTTTCTGCGGACACCGCTCGGGGCTAAAGACAGGTTTCTGTCTATAAATGAAATTTTATTTGATATTGATGAAAGCAACCTCATATCATATTTTGAGCTGGAATTTTTACAGGAACGTAATATACAGGCAAAGGAATATGAAAAAATAGAAAATATAGAATTCGGAGGTGTGACGAGTGGGGCTTCCACAAATATTGATTGAATTTAAGGCAAAGGCGGATACGGCGGTAAAACGCAGTGGCAGCGGCGTTGTCGCTGTAATTATAAAGGATAATACAAGCACTTTTGATACAAAAATTTATGCAAAAGAAAGCGATATCGTGCAAAGTCATTATACAGCTACAAACAGAGATTATCTGGCTAAAATCTTTTTGGGCGGACCGTCTAAGGTGATTGTAGAACGTATCGGCACAACCGATACCTATGAAGCCACGCTCGCGAGGCTGCGGAACAAAGCTTGGAATTATCTTACGATTCCGTCCATTGCAACAGAAGACGTTACAACGATTGCGGACTGGATCAAAACCCAGCGGGCGGATAAAAAGACGTACAAAGCCGTGCTGCCCGGCGCTGCCGCCAACCATGAGGGGATTATTAATTTTGTTACAGAAAATATAAAGGTCGGTACAAAAACATATACCACAGCGGAATACTGCGCGCGGATCGCCGGTTTGCTTGCCGGCCTGCCGCTGACGCAGAGTGCGACCTATGAGCCGCTCGCCGAAGTGGAAAGCATTACCGAAAGCGTAACGCCCGATACGGATATTGACGCGGGTAAGCTGATTCTTATCAACGACGGCAGTAAAATCAAGATCGCAAGGGGCGTAAACTCGCTGGTAACGCTGTCCGATGGGAAAACAGAAGAGTTCAAAAAAGTGAAAATTTTGGAAGGCATGGACATTATCAGGGACGATATACGGACGACGTTCGAGGATAATTACATCGGCGAAAACAACGATTACGATAATAAGGTGCTGTTTATTGCCGCTGTCAATCAGTATTTTCAGCTGCTGGAACAGCAGGGCGTGTTATATGACAAATATGATAATCTTGCCGCGATTGACCTGACTGCCCAGCGGGAGTATCTGATGCAGAAAGAAGATATATCCGACTGGTCGGATGAGCTGGTCAAGCAGGCGGATACGGGTACATATATTTTCGTTTCCGCCGACGTGAAGCTGCAGGACAGCATCGAGGACATAGTGTTCAGCGTATCAATCTGATGGAAAGGGGTGAAAAATAATGGCGACAAAACCGACCGCGCCGAGGGTGATGTCAGGCACCTATGGCATGCTGTACTGGGATTCAGAACCCATATTTGAGGTATCCTCATTTGAGGCAAAGCTCAAAATCAACCGTGAAACTGTTAATTTTGCGGGAGACCTGATGGAGGACAGCAAAATGACAGGACTTGCTGGCGAGTTTTCATTTAAGGTAAATAAGGTGTTTTCAAGAGGACAGATCAAGATCGCAAACGCGATCAAAAGCGGCATAGATCCGCGCAGCCAGCTGATCGGGAAAATTGCAGACCCGGACGCCTACGGCAGCGAGCGGGTGGTGCTTAGTAACTGCTGGTTTTCGGATGTATCTTTAATGAAATTTGAATCGAAAAAACTGGGTGAAGAAGAATTTTCCGGAGGTTTTACGGATTATACCTTCCCCGATCTTGTCGAGCCTAGATAGAAAGGAATGGTGAATATGAGTAAATATACAAAAATCACACTGGCGGAGCTGCTTCGTCGCAAGGAGCAGATGCTGGAGAGCAAAAAGATTAAAAAGACCGGCACACTTTATGTTAAATCCCTTGACGGCACCATTACCATCGAAGGGCCGGATTCCGCGCTGGCGAAGGAGTCACAGGGAATGGAGGGCGGCGACTCGTATCTGGTTTATCAGTGTATGGTTGAGCCGGATCTGAAATCAAAAGAACTGCATGAGGCATTTTCCTGCGTGGAACCGATGGAGATCGTGGAGAAAATCTTTGACGTAGGCGAGATCCCGCAGATTGCCATGGAGTGTTTGAAATTATCAGGGTATGTAGACGGCGTGAAAATGGTGGATGATTTAAAAAAGTCATAAAATCGGACGGCGAGCTGTATATGCTGCATCATTATCTCCAGCGGGGATTCAAACCGGCATATATCATTAACCTTCCGATTGCGGAAAAGCTGTTTTTTAAGGCAAGTTTAGAGCTCTTTCTTGAAGAAGAAATCGATAAAATCAATTCCATTACAAATGGCTGAAAATGAGGTGATGCGGTTTGGGAAAAAGTGGTAAAAGTATTGGCGCGACATTAACTTTAAACAATGGAAATTTTTTTACCAATATCAAATCCGCAATCGCAGGAACAAACCAGCTCAAAAGCGCGGTCACAAACGCCACCGGCAGCCTGAAAAAGATGGGCGGCCAGGGCAGCGCAGCCGGCGATGTGTTGGGTGGTATGGCAAAGAAGGTAATGGGAGCCGCCGCAGCGTATATTGGGTTTTCTCAGGCAAAGGATTTTTTGACCGACTGCGTCACAGGTGTGATGGAGCTGGAACGCGCCAATACCAGGCTTGGAACATTGATGATGAACGTATCCGGCACCACACAAACACAGATTGACGATATTATCAGTTACGGCGACGCGCTGGAACAGGTGACTACCATTGAAGGAGACGCAACGGTGGCAGGAGCTTCCCAGCTTGCCACCTTCCAGCTTCATGCCGATACAATTAAAACTATTCTGCCGGCGTTTCAGGATTTAGCGGTCGCGCAGTATGGCGTGAATGTATCGCAGGATCAGATGATTCAAAGCGGTAACCTGATCGGCAAGGTCATGATGGGGCAGACCGGTGCGCTGACCAAAGCAGGCGTTACATTTACAGCAACGCAGGAAAGTATTTTAAAAACGGGGACGGAATCACAGAAAGCCGCCGCATTGGTAGAGGTGCTGGGCGCGAACTTCGGCGGGCTGGCACAGAAAATGGCGCAGACCCCGGAGGGAAGGATTGTACAGCTCAAAAACGCGTGGGGATCAGTTAAGGATATTGTGGGCTACGCCGTTCTGCCGATGATTACAAATGTCGTGAATTTCATGGCGGCAAAAATCCCCGCGGCGCAGGCGCTGGTAACAAACGCGGTAAATGCGGTAAAACCTCCGCTGCTGTGGATCAAAGATACCATTTTGCCGCCGCTGATTTCCGCGTTTCAGAATATATGGAGTTTCGGCGTGTCGGCGTTTAATAATATTAAGACCGCTGTAGAAAACAACGCACCAGCGTTTGATTCGGTCAAAACCGTTTTGTTGGATATAAAGGATAAGTTGGTCATAGCGTTCGAAAGCGCACAGCCGGCAATTATATGGCTGAAGGATGTGGGGCTTCCGGCGGTTGTGGATGTACTGTCCGGAGTAATCAGCGGGGCGGCTGACGTATATAACTTTATCAGCAGCAACTGGGGAGCGATCGCCCCGATTGTGGGAGGCATTGCGGCAGCAGTAGGCGCATACAGCATCGCTGTCGGAATAAACAACGCGCTGGTAACCTATGCCGCAGTGGTATCAGGGAAAAAAGCGGCGGCGCTGGCAGGACTGTCCATTGCGGAGCTTGCCCATATTGCCATTACCGGCACGGCAACGGTAGTGACCACGGCTTTCGGAGCAGCGTTGGCATTTGTAATGTCGCCTGTTTTTCTTGTGGTACTTGCTATCGGCGCGCTGGTAGCGGTGGGTATCTTGCTCTGGAAGAATTGGTCGAAGGTCACCGCATTTTTTGTTTGGGCATGGGAAAATATCAAAAGCGGCGCGGTGCTTTGCTGGAATGCCATCTCAGGGGTGTTTGTCAGCGCAGCGGCATGGTTCAATAATACGGTCGTGCAGCCGGTGTGGCGTGTATTCGGTCCGATCGTGACCGGAATCGCGTCCATCTTTATGAAAGTATGGGAGATTATCACCGTGCTGTTCGGCGTTTTGGCAAGCTGGTTTAATAATACTGTGATTCAGCCGGTGATTGCATTTTTTATGCCTATTGTAACGACAATCATCGGTATATTCCAGAGTGTATGGAACGGTATCACCTTCATTTTCTCCGCTGTAGGAGCGTGGTTTGGCGGGGTTTTTACAGGGGCATGGAACATAATTGTATCCGCTTTCTCAGGCGTTGCCGCTTTCTTTACGGGGGTATGGGATACAATCACAGGCATTTTTACCACCATCGGCACGGCGATCGGCAACGGAATAGCCGGCGCATTCAAGTTTGTTGTAAACAGCGTCATTTCCTTTGCCGAAAATACCATCAACGGGTTTATCAAGGCAATTAACTGGTCGATTGACGTTATAAACAAAATCCCCGGAGTGAGTATTACAAAGCTGGCGCTCATTCAGGTGCCGAAGCTGGCGGAGGGAGGAATCCTGCGTAGTCCCGGGCGTGTGCTTGTCGGAGAAAGAGGACCTGAGTTTCTGGATCTGCCCAAAGGCGCACAGGTGACGCCGCTCCAAAAGGCGGGAAACAATAATACCATCATCATTAATATATATGCTGATGGAAAATCATCGGATGAAATTGTGGATGAGGTTGTGCCCAAGCTGAAGCTGGTGCTGCAGAATTTGTAGTTATTCCGAATTCGGAGTTATTATAAATAAAATATGACAAAAATCTTGCAATGACTTAAAAGATGGTGTATAATAAGGAAGTCGGATAAATTCCGGCGAAGGGTGAGATCTCTTAACGGCTTAAAAACCGGACGGTTATGCTGCTTCCCGAAAGGGGGTGGTTGCTATGAGAAAATACATATTGAGAATTTTTTTCCTGATATTGATTATGCTGATAGCATTTACTATAAAAGTAAAATAACCGCCCCATCGACCAAATGTAGCGGTTATTTTATAACGTGAACTTTGGCATAACCGTTTGAGGTCTTGCCTTTTATATATTTATTATACACCTTAATTTTGGTAATGTCAATGATTTTGTATCATTTTTACCGAAACCGGAGGTGTTTTTTTACTTTGTAGGAAATTGCTCAAATAACATACATGTTAGTGAATAACAAATAAGATATAAAATGGAATTGATAGGTGGAAGAAAATAAAGGTAGTGCACAAATATAACGATTAAAGATCTATTAATTGAAACTTCTGTACTATAAGAATGAAAAGTATTCTATCCGTAATCATGAATATACTTTCTATATTTTTCAATTAATAGAGTGCCTTTTAGAACAATTTCCAAAGGTGTATAATAATGACCGCACTTGCACCTAAGCGGATCATAACCAAAAGACTGGAGAATTCGGATTCTCCAGTTGGAGGAGCGTATCAAAAAAGATTTATAAGGATTCCTTATTAACTTGATAAGCTTATCTGAATTTTTGTGATGTTTAGCATAAATGCCATAATATCTAACCATTTTAAAATGTTTATCGGGTATATGAATAATAAGTTTTTTAATAAATTCAGCAGCGGGAATTGTTTCGACTACCTTTACGTTGTCTTCATGACGGCGGTACCAAAAAGTGACCAGATTACCATCATAGGCGGTAATACGAGATGTGGCGATAACAGGTCTGCCCAAATATCTGCCGATATATGTGGCAACATCTTTGGGATTTAAAATAGAAGGTTTGGCGCGAACATAAAAGCCGTTGGCGCAATGCTTGTAAATGAATGCTTTGGTTTCCTTGAATTCATGTTTGCCAATTTTCTTTTCCAATTGATTTAACAAAGCAGTGCGAAAAGCGTTGCGGAGGAAAGTATAATTAAAATGTTTAAAAGGTCTCCAAACAGAAATATTCCCAGAAGCGCCCTCCGAAAGAATGACATGGATATGAGGATTCCATTGCAGACTTCTGCCAAAGGTATGCAACACACAAACAAACCCAGGCGTATAGTTTTCTGATTTGTTGGATTTAGCGAAAAAATCGCAGTATCACATCACGAACGGAATGAAATAAACAATTTAACAGCTTTCTGTTTTTGCGGAAATATATGCGTAATTGTTCGGGAATGGTGAAAACGCAATGTCTGTGAGAACAGTTAATCATTTTAAAAGAAATAGCCTCAGCGCGCTGCATGGAATAGAGATTACCGCAGGTAGTACAAAAACGACTTTTACAGCGAAAAGGGACAAGCTTAAAATCTCCGCAATGCTCACAGCCGAGGGCGGCGAATCCATAGGAAAAATCGCCGCAATGAAGCATTCTGTCAACATTTTCGATAACAGATGGACGTATTATTAAACCTGAAGAGGCAACAGTATTAAAGTTTTCTTTAAAAATTTGTTTTAAAATATTCATAAATCAATTATACTATAAAATTTGCAAATTGTACAGCAAAAAGTGAAAGTAAAAGCAAATACCCCTCAAGATTGAGGGGCAGGGGTGTTGAAGTGTGCCGCAGCACACTTTTTTATATGGACGTTTATATGACCTTTAATAATAGGGAGCAGGTTTTAAAGCTTCCGGTTGTGCCGAAAGAGTTTACAATCACCAAACCACAGAAAAACGAAGTATTTGAAACAGTCTCTCAGGGAGAACTGCGGCTGATCGGCACACCAGGGCTGAAAGGGATTGTTATCAATTCTTTCTTTCCTGTAAGAGATTACACTTTCCTTCGGGACAGAACGTATAAAGGGTTCGAGTATGTTTTTATTATTGACACATGGATATTGCAAAAGCTGCCGATACGGCTGATTATAACAGATACGCCCATCAGCATGGCGGTATCCGTGGAGAATTTTGAATATACCATCCGGCAGGACGGGGATTTATACTATACGCTCAGCCTTGGAGAGGTGAAGCAGATATGAAAATTTACGCCGATGATATAGAAATAACGGGAGCCGCCGGAGCGCTGTCGTGGCAGAATACGATTTTGGAGCTGGCGACAACCATGTCTTTTGAGGTTGCGAAAACAGACGCAAAGTATATGAACATATATCAGCCGGAACTGGGAAGCATTATACGGCTGTATACCAATGAAGAGGTATTTCGTGGGATTGTCATCACCATGGATGACGGGGCGAAAAATTCAAATAAATACACGGCTGTGGACTTCGGATGG
>Ga0209373_10002257_pt1 | contig 19778 bp, 11 predicted proteins | sample Higcelweek5metaG_FD_187173 | JGI IMG/M metagenome (GOLD analysis project Ga0209373, IMG submission 187173) | Freshwater pond sediment microbial communities from the University of Edinburgh, under environmental carbon perturbations - High... | ecosystem: Environmental > Aquatic > Freshwater >... | reverse complement strand
TAAATGAAGTTCATCAAGTAGTAGTTCAAGCACGTCAGGTGGTTCAAGCACGTCAAGTTCATCGAGCTCAAGTACATCGAGTACGAGTAGTTCAGGTGGAGGTTCATGAAGTTCATGATGGGAGAGTGTCTCACTTACTACGTCAGATAGTTTTGATACGAATTGTGAATACAGAATGTCATGAAATAACTCAGCATGAGCATATACTACATTTTACCCATCACGTTTGTCATCTACTGCATTTGTATATATAGATGCAACGGATATATGGAGTGTGTCATCAACATCGAAGGGGAAAGCAGTACTGAGTAGTAGTGTAAGTATGCCAGTAGGAAAGATGGAAAGGAAATGTGGATTACAAACAAGTATTTCTCTTTCCTCCACAGATAATTACAATACAGGTTGTTATTACAAAGAAAAATCGAAAACGATAAGTTACTATGTGTATCCAAGATTTGTATCATCGACCTATAGTGTGTATGATGAATGATATTCAAAATGGATTACGTATGCGAACGCAAAAACAAAGACGTCCAATCAAACCACAAAAGATCAGGATACTGTTACAGAGATGAGTAGTGTATGTGATACTTGATGGGTACAAGTGGGTACGACAGAGGGTTTTGATGCATCATGTGAGTATAGAATAGATGCGAATGATGGTTCATTTTATGCAACTTCAGTAAATACAACCAATATTACATTTTCAGAATGAGGAACTGTATGGTATGTATCCCCAAGTCAAAAGACTGTGGTAGTAGATTCAAAGAATCCAAGCAATAAAAATACTGCAAAATCAATTTACAAGCTCTGTAAATGAAGTTCATCAAGTAGTAGTTCAAGCACGTCAGGTGGTTCAAGCACGTCAAGTTCATCGAGTAGTTCTAGTGGAGGTTCAAGTTCTTCAAGTAGTTCTGGGGGATCTTCATGACGGGAAGATATTACGAATACAAAAGGGTCATTTAATATGGATTGTGAATATAGATTTTTTTGAAATAATTCTCAATGAGTGTATACTGTTTTTTATCCATCTCGTATCTCGTCTACCTCTATGTGGTATATAGATGGAAATTATTCATGGTCATTGTTCAGTTTTTCAAAGAGTATTGCAACAACGACTTATTTCGACTGATATAATAGCGTGGCTCAAAATCTACCAGTTTCAAAAGTGGAGAAAAAATGTGGAGTGATGAAGGACATTTCTTTAAAATCAAAAGATGCATTTGATAATTCTTGTTATTACCTTGAAACTATGTCGGGACAGGATTATAATTTTTACACAAGAAAAGTCTCACAAAGTATAATAGAATATGATGATAATGATGCTTCGTGGTATACCAATGCGAGTTCAAAAACTACTGTTTACAAAAAGGTTAACAACAAAGTTTGGGATAAAAATAGCAAAGAAACGGCAACTGGTTTAAAAAGTATATGTAAGACAGGTTGGGAAGTTGTCTGAGATTCGGAGGCTTTTGATTTATCTTGCACATATAAGATAGTTACTGCGGATGCATCTATTTTTGCTACTTCTGTAAATACAGATAACATTACATATTCTCAATGATGAGCAACATGGTTTATAAAACCTGGGAATAAAACAGTAATTACAAGTTCCGCAGATCGTTCTAAACAAAAGGTTACAGGTGTTTATAAACTTTGTAATTAATATTTTACATTTTTATAACTCGCTTTACTATAAGCGAGTTATTTTTTTTTAACACCTACTTGGTAAAAATCTCCTTCCATAACAAGTGGCTTTGGATGCTTATATTTGACTCTTAACGAGGTAAATTATGAATTTTTACGTGAACTATAAATAAAAATACTATAATTGAATACGAGAAAGCAAAAAAACTGTAGTGAAATTTTAGCGTTTGGATTTTTCGTATAATGAATGACATATTTTTCTTACACTTGAAGACAATTCATGAATAGTCTCTATGTTTTTCTGACATGTGAGAAATCACGGTTCTTCAAACAGGACATTTTTCTTCCTTCATTTCTCACCATTCTACCTTTCTTATATCACCTTTACCATATTGAAAAAGGGGAGTAAGATTGCCATGACCATGGTTCCGACAATACTTCCCACAATTATGATGACAACGGGTTCGATAATAGTAGAGAGATTTTTGACTACTGTGTCGATTTCCCTTTCGTATTTTTGTGAGACATTTATCAGAAGTGCGGAGAGTTTTCCCGTTTGTTCTCCAATTTTTACTACTGATGCAAACTCAATAGGGAAGTAGGGATCCTCTTCTCCAGAAGCAAGCTTTTTGATTCCCATCAGTTCGCTCAACGGTATTCACTCAGCAATTTTGGAGATAATCCAGTCGACTTGTTTTTCATAGTAGGCATTTTCTATACTCTTTTTGCTCACATCAAGTGCTTCTTGGATGGAAATCCCATTTGAAAGAAGCGTTCCGAGTGTTGCACCAAAAATAGTGAGAATCTTTTTACGAATCAATCCTCAAAAAAGAGGGATTTTTAAAATCAAACGGTCTGCGTGGTACTTGGTGAGGGGATGTTTTTTGAATGTAATGAGTCCTCCAACGATGCAGATAAGGACAATAATAATGGAAGTTCCATGGTGTTTAAGAAACATAGAAGTATCAATCACATGTTGGGTGAGAGAAGGGAGATTGACCCTAGCATCCACATACATTTGTTGTACTTTGGGAATTACGTATACCATAAATCCTACTATCATAGCAATCGATAGTAGGATGATGACACTTGGATAGATGAGTGCCCCTATGATTTTTCCTTTGATTTCAGCATTGTCTTCTTCTCTTTTTTTGATGATAGCAAAAGAGTTGGCAATCTTTCCGGTGAGTTCTCCCATACGAATCATATAGGTATCAAAGATGGAAAAAATATTTGAAAATTTTCCCATACTTTCTTGAAGAGAAACTCATTTGCTGATGTCTTTTTTTATGGTATCAAGAATGAGACGAATATTCTTATCTTTGGTTTGAAGCATGAGGATAGTGATTGATTGGGTGAGTGGAATTCCAGCATAGACGAGATTAAAGAGTGAATCAAAGAGTGCAATTTTTTGTTTTTGACTGATTTTGATTCGTGAGTATTGAAAAAAAGAGAGAAGACGTATTGAAATCAACTCGAAAAGATTTTTCTTTGAAAGTGAAAAGGGAATTTTTTTTCCAATCTGCATAAAAAATGGTTAAAGTTAGGATGATTTCTCCTATTGTATCATTTAATTTGTTTTTTTTCAAAAATTTCTATAATACTGCTATATCTTTTACTTGCTTATTGTTATTTTATGTTTAAAATATTCTGAGTGTCCAATGAACATGCGGAAGATGTGAAACAGGATGTTGAGGTTGAAGTGGTGAAAGCTCATGAAGAAGTAGTCGAAGAAGAAGTCGGACAGGTGGCACTTGATGTGCTTGAAGAAGCGGAAAATGTGTTTGTAATTGCTCCAATTGCGGGAGTCAATCAAGAGGATATTGATATTTCTCTCAATAAAACGGTTTTGACTATCAAAGGCTCAAGAACCAAACCAGAAGAATACCACATGGAAGGAATCAAAATGAGAAACTCAGAATGTTTTTGGGGGAAATTTGCTCGTAATATTATCCTTCCAGAAAATCTTGCACTTAACAAAATTAAGGCATATATGGAAAATAATCTTCTTGTGGTGACAATTCCAAAATTGCGTTTTGATTCTCGTACGATTAAGATTAACAATGTCGAAGGAAAGGTTGAATAGTGCTCGTTATTTCTTGATAAAATAATCTATGTTTTGAAGAAAAAAACTTACATCAGGGGCAAGTAAACTCGATAAAATAGTTACTTGAATTATTATCGGTTCAGCGGTTGCATCTATTTTTTGACTTTCTCAGACAAAAAAGGGAAAGCAAATCACTTCTGATGTCAAAGAAAAAGGGAAACAAATCACTTCTGATGTCAAAGATAGGGTACAACCTAGCATCAATTCGACTTCAAAAAAAGTTGTAAGAGTATTTGGAAAGCTCATTGCTTTTTTTGTATCAATATTTTCTAAAAAAAAGTAATGTATTGAAAAGTGTTTTCACTCCGAATATTTATCGGAGTGCTTGTTTTTTCATCCCTTATGACATTGAATACTTATGCTTGTGAATATACCTCAGAGATAGACGAATGTGTCCAAGCCAACAAATCTGGAGATCCAAGGAGCATAGAGGATTTTGTGTGTATCGATTCACGTATCAAAGAGGATATTACCTATCAAATAGTACTTGATAGCTCATTTAGAAAGATAGACGAAGAGGTAAAAAAATATTTTGAAAAATTACAAAAAAACAAAGATACGTATTTTTGACCCAATGCGAGCAATACGTTTTTGGAAGCGTTCGATGATATCGAAAATTCTTTTTCGGTGTATGGATACTATGGAAAACAATATGCAGATCTCTGTAAAGCAAACAACGAAGACGGAATTGTTCAACAGACGCTTGCGTGTGTAAAAAATAATACTGCATCGAGTGTTGGATCTCAATATTTCTTTTCAGATGAGACTTCGTGCATGCGTTTGGTAGCAACTAAACTTTCCATCAATAGGCAAATCGCGTACGATATTCTCAAACTCAACAAACACCAAGTACGAAATGATATTCAAAAAAAGTTACAACAAGACCAGAGATCGAAGTACAATACATTGCTAGAATCACTGATGGTTAATGTGGGGTATATCGAAAGAATTCGGAAAAAATGGCCTTCCAAAACTAGAAATGCTCACTAAAAAACTCGCGAAAGCGAGTTTTTTTGATAGAAAGATGCAGAAATCTTGTTCATGATAAGAAAAAAGGAGGTTACTGATTGATAAATTCCAGCATTTGCAGGAATGACAAAAACAATAATCTTTCCTTTATCTTGCTCTTGTAGCTTCTAAATATAATTGATATCATCAAAGAAGTTTTTGAAAAGATCCTTGAGTTGCCTCACGATTTCCTCTCTGGATTTGAGATTGACTTGTTTGAGTTGAATTTTCCCATTCGGGAGTACAATTGGTTCCCAGTTTCAGATGTGTCCTTCTTTCTGTCTCCTTTTGAGTTCTTCTTCAGTCACTTCCTCGATATGAGAGACTCATAAGATGATTCTTTTGATGGGGAGACGATCGATGAGTTCTTGACTTTCAAAAAATGGGAGCAGTCCTCCTTTGAGAATGTCCACTCAGTTTTCACTGACGTCTGAGTCGGCAATTTGGACGAAAATAGGCTTTCTTCTTGCATTTTTGACTTCTTCTACATAGTCGGGATTGGTTTGAAGATACTCTCCAATTTCGTGGTTGATTTTGGTCCATGCAGTAGTGTCGTTGGTTCCTCAGGAGAGTGCGAGAATTTGTGAATTTAATTCAGCCATTCTGACTTCTTCGGGAGCGTTTTCATATCACCCCGTACGAGAAGAATATGGATTTCCATTTCCGTACAAGATAAAATGTACAGGAATCGCAAAGTTCGGCTCATCAATCAGTGTTTGGATATGTTGTTCGAGATGCTTCATTGCCAAAAAAAGCACGGTGGAGAGGATATTGATCATTCCATCTTTTCCACGGAAGGTGGCAGTACTTCATGAGATATCAATCGCAAGTGTGAGATCGATTTTTTTGATACGTTCAGAGACTTTCTCGATAAATTCCTTTTTGTTATAAAATCTTTGTTCATCGATTTCAGAAAGGGTTGGATCATCAGAGATGTATTCGATCAGTTTCTTTACTCTGAGTTTTCATTTTCTAGAATAAAATTCATTTTCTAGGTAGAGTTTTTCTGCAACCGCAAGTTCTTCGAGGAGGAATTTTACTACTTCTTCTACCCAAGGGGCGTATTTGGTAGCAATATGAGCGAGGGCAGCTCTTCCTTCTGCATCGACTCCACTCGAAGCGAGTACGGATTCTACATCAAATTTGGCTTCTTCTATGGTTTTTTTGATGAGTTCCTTCTCATCTTGTTTATTATCTTCTTCTTCTAAGTCTTCAAGGAGTTTGATTTTTGCTGCGATATCGGGAGATTCATGCACATCAGCACTTCCACTTGCATCAGAATCTTTATCTTCTCATTCTTCTTTTCCTTCACCTTTTCCTTCACCTTCACCTTCACCTTTTCCCTTTCCCTTTCCCTTTCCCTTTCATGGCTTTCTCTTCCCTTCTTTAATATCTTGGGTGAGGAGATCCATGAGAATAAAGCCTTTATGAATTGGTAAAAAGATGGCTTTCATAAGCTCATAACGCATTCAAGGAGAGATATCCAATGTATGAGAGTTTCATTTTCCACTAGAGTATTGGAACATTTCAATAATGTCAAAGAGTGGGAGGGTTTCTCAAACATACTGTCCTGCCTTGTGAGTAGTAACTCTCAAACAATAATTAAGATACTGAGGAATGCTAGTGTTATCGCACAATCCTTCTAGAAGTACTATATGATTTTGATATTCTGCTTGGAAGTTTTCAATTCTCTTTTTTTTCTCTGCATCATCACCTGCGGCTTTGGAGACTTCTTCAAGATAGTCTTTCATCGTCTGAACGAGGTTTTTGAAGGCTCTTTTGTAGCTGATTTTGGATTTCCTTTCGCTATTGTTAAAAAGTACGGATTCTACTTTGGGATCAAGGAGAATTTTTTGACTAGGAACCATAAAAGATCTCAAAAGGTAGTTGGAAAAACCGTTACTGAGTGCTCCTTTTGAGTAGTCAACGTCTCCATCATCGTTGATGATATGGGTTCCTTTTCCTGTTCACACGTATTCTAGTACATGTTCTTCAGAAGTGATATAGTCTCCTCACTCTTTTTCGATGAGATTTGCGAAAAGATGGTAGACATAAAACCCTTTGAGATGTTCACGGTCGATACGTGACCCTGTATACACTTCTACTTCTCTATTGACGATGATATCATCAATTCCATTGACTACAGAGTGAAGAGCATGTCCAATAGGAATATGTTTTCCTTCCCCAGCATCGATGGATTGGTCGTTGATATAGGTGAGAACTGAAATCATTGCCCCTCTTTTTTTTCTGTCTTTTTCATTGATCATATCACGAAAGTGAGAGAGTTCATGGAAGAGTCCAAATTTTAAATCTGCGAAGGTATAGAGAAAGGCATTAGCATTTTGGTGTTTTTCTGTCGTGAGATTTCTGTGAAAATTCTGAAGCCATTTAAGGGGGATAATGACTTTTTTTTCTACTGGTAGAAAAGCAAAACTCTGATAATCTTCAATAATAATATCATATTGGTATTTTTTTCCTAAAAAGCGTGAAAGCAGGCTTTTTTGTCAATCGACCCAGATGCGAAAAACGACTAAAAAGTCATCGAATTTTTCTGGAATATCCTGATGCTCGGAAATATCTTCCATGTATTCTAAATGTTTTTCCATATTTTTGAAGTAAAAATGTATTTCGATAGTCGATTTTGGGACTTCAAGAAGCCCCAAAGTCTATGATTTTTTCTTTTAAAAGAACTTAGATATTTGACTGAAATGGAATCAAAATTCTAGAAAGCTCTGCATTGAGATCTACTTGAGCTTGTTTTGAAAGAGGATTTTTCATCTCTTCAAAAATATTGGCAAGTTGGATGAGTAATTTTTTGAGTTCTGGATATTTAGAATGTTCTATGGTGTCTTCCACAATTGCTTTTTTTACGAAAGAAAGCAATTGAGAGATGCTTACGTGGAGAGTAAAAATCATTTGACTGTACACCCTTTCTATAGTCAAATAGTTGTTGAGTACCTCAATGGTATCAATGATGTCTTCAGGAGTGATATCGTTGGCATCGATATCATATTCCTGAGATTCCTTTCCTGCTTCTTCGGCTTGTGCCATTTCTTCGATATCAGTTTTTGCTGTTTCAAAGAATTCATTGGAGAGGAACATACTTCCAAAATATTGTTTGTAGAGGTCTTGTTTGGTCACAATAAGTCTGTGTTCGATATCTTCAAGGGTGATAGGTTTTGACTTTTTGACATCAGCCATCTTTACGGAGATGTTTTTAAACGTCTTTTCTATGTTATCTGTTACGAGTTTCCCAAAGAAACCGTATTTTTTAAATACAATAAAAAGTGCATATTTTTCTTCCTCGTTGGAAGTATGTTTGATAAATTCATTGTAAATATGAAAGTCAAGGGGAAGGGTATCTGATTTGTAGCTTGAAAGTACTTCAATGAGATTTCTCATAGAGAATACTTTTCTACGAATCATGTCTTTGAGGGATTTGGAAGCAAAATCTTCTCAAAGCTGGATAACATCTCATGCAAACGCTTTTTGAATCGTTGCAATTGCATGTGCAAATTGTTTGATTTCTGCAAAGAATTGTTCTTTATTCAAGTGTCCTCCTTCAAAACTTCTTTTCATGATTTCAAAACCATATTTTCCACTAGCATTGAGTTTACTTTCTTGACGAAACATCATCATCAAAATCACTCAATAGAGTTCATTTTCATCGAGGTACGCGTCAACATTTTCTTCCACCCCATCTTCTCATTTATATTCGGTGTGAGTGACTTCAAGTTGGTGGAAGTAGTTTTTTGCATAGACTCTCAAACGGTTGTAGACCGCTTCATCAAAGATGTATCTTCCTTGGCTATAACGTTTTACTTTGGTGTTTTGCTCTGGGTCATTTCCGGTAAGGATGATACAGAATCATTCTTGTACTTTGAGTTCTCCGAGGGCATTTGGATATTTGATTAGATTTCATGGTCTTTTGGTAAGGAGATCATTGAGTGCCATAAATACTTCTGGACGGATCAAGTTTACCTCATCAACGATACATGGGATTCCCGCTTTGGCAGCTTTATAGATACCCATCAAGTGGTATTCGGTCACGAGGGATTTTTTGTTGAGTTCCATGTCGGAAAGCTCGGTTTGAAGAACTTGTATTTCTTCTGGGGATCTTTCATTCTTTCTCGCATGATCCATCACGGCATCTTTGAACTCCTTTGACTTGAGGATCTCTCCAAAGACTTTTTCAACGTTTTCTTGTTCGGGAGTCGTTCCATCAATGATTTGTGCATCGTTGTTGATACGACTTTTTGACGTTACGATTTTTTCGATGGTGAAGTCCGTATTTTCAAGTTCTCTACTACTAGAAACAAACACATAATCAGTCTCAAGAAAATGAGAACAGAGGAAACGAGCGAGTTCAGTCTTTCCACTTCCTGTATCTCAGGTAAAGAGTACTACCTTTCCTTCTTTGAGATCGTGAATTACGTCCTCAATCATATCAAGCTCTCTTTTGGTGAATACATACCCTTTTTCTACCGATTTTTGAACGAGGTGGAAAAAATTATACTTCCAAGAGAGCGTTTGGAGTTGAGAATCTTTTTCTCAGATACTTTCTGGATCGATTTTGAGAAGCTCTAAAAGTTCCAGGTCAAGTTCTCCTTCGTACTCATGTTCGTTTTTGTTTCTGTCTTTTCTTTTTGAATCCACAATTTCTTGAAGAATTTTTTTAGAAAAGTATCTGCTTACACTCTTGATTGCGACATTTTCTCCGTTGAGAGAGATTTGTTTTTGTTCTTGTGCTTCGATTCTTTGTTGAAGTTCGTCGAAGTAAACCAAGTCAGCCAAGACCATATCGGTATTCAGTTGAATATTAGATGCAACCGCTTTGAGTTTTGCAATTTGGTTGTTCGCTTTATAGCTCTCAATATTTGCTTTGATGGCAAAATGTTGACGTAAAATAGTTTTGATAAGATTTTCATCTTGAGAGCATGCCCAAACGTCAAGGAGCTTTATTTGGTCTTGTTGTTCAAATGCTTTGGTACTTTCTCCTTCCAAAGCTCCAGAGAGAGATTGTCTTACGAGATCTCCATCAATCGTAACATGAGAGTATTTTTGTTTGAGGAAGAGTGCCTCTTGTTTTAAGCCATCTAATACTTCGATTTCAGGCAAGATATTTGATTGCAAATCCATACAATAAAAAGGTTAATAAATAGTTTGTAATACTAAAATCAAGCATTTAGTATCGCAAAAAAGTGGAATAAGTCAAATTTCATCCAAATTTTTGTTTTGTATTGGTGCCCCTAGGGGGTTATTTCTACGTCGATAGCATCTTTTTTAATGTTTCTATCGGCAAAATCAAGGGTCAGAGTCACGGTGTATTTTCAAGCTTTAGTGAAAGCGTGGCTTGGGTTGGCTTCTCTCGACATTTCTCCATCGCCAAAATCCCAACTGTATCCTACCACCTGCCCGACCGAGTCGGTGGAAGTAAAATTGATCTCTTGTCAAATAGGTGCTTTTTTGAGACTGACATCTATCTTGGCAATCATCGGCGTTGGTTTCAATATGAGGTCTTTGCTTGCCGAATATTGTTTTCCGTTTTGAGTGAAAATAGTGAGTTTGATTTTGTAGTTTCCTGCGACAGAATAACGATGTCCAATATTTACTGCGGCTCATTCTTCTACGATTCCATCCCCATAATCATAGACAAATTTGATGATATTGTCATCTTTTACTTTGGTGAGTGACGAGTCAAAGGCTACAATAGTAGGAACATATTCGCTGTCAGGTTTCATGGCAAAATCCACTACGACATTTTTTTGAACTCATTCAAGGTGAATTTTTTGCGCGATTTCGACTTTATCGGCTATGTTTTTTCTGTGTTGGAGAAAAAATTTTACTCCAATGGTCTTTTTTCAAGGAAGAGGATATTCGTAGGTTAATGAGGTTCCGTCTTCATCGTATACCCCATCATCATCGGTATCCCAAGAGACCTTATCTATAGTATACAGATTGTCAGTTGGACGAATGATTTTTGTATCAAAAAGGAATGTTTGAGGGACAGGGAGGTCAAAGAGGAAATATTCTCATATTTTTTTGTCGAATTCATAGTCTTTGAGTGGTGTCTGAGAAGTTCCATCTACTGTCGAAATAGTCATTTCGCTTTTGAGTTTGATACGCTTTGGAACATCAATCTTTAGTCGAATTTCTTGGGATTTTTTGTTGGAATTTGTCAGTACTACACGTACGGTTTGTGGTCCATAGTTTTCAAAAGTATGGGAGATCTTTGATGAATTTTCTATATCTTGAATGTCTCACTTTACAGGAATCGTATCGTTTTCTATATACCGAGTAAAGGAATCTATAAAACCGTCTCAAAATTGGTTTTCGATGTCTTTGACCATAAAATTGTATTCCAGATCATCATCATATGAGACCTCATAGGTGATTTTTCCGGAAATTGCAGCATTTTCTCCTGAAATCACAAAGACACGATCCATCACTCACTGGATTGATGTGGCAGTGGCAATTCTCATACCAATCATTTCCTGTTCAAAATAGACTTTGGATGGCTGAAACACTTCTCATTCAAAGGCTGGATTTTTGAGATCATTTGGGAGATACCATTCGATCTTTCAAAGTTTGCTGACTTCTGAGGCATCAAACTTGACCGTTTTTCCACCATTACTTTGTTTTTCTTCGTTGATTTTGACGAGGTATTTGATTCCTATTTTTGGAGTCTCAGAGATATCTCTTTCGATTTCTTCGTCAGGTTTCTTTCTATCCGTTCCAACAACCGTCAGTTTGATATCACGAGACCCTTTGGAATCATAGTTATGAATAATATCACTTGTGAGACTTTCATCTTTTTTTCCATCTCCAAAATCCCAGACATATTTTTTGATAGTAAATCATTTTTTGGCTTCTTCTTTGGCAAGATATTTAACATCAAATTTTATTTCTATTGGACCAATGAGATTACTCGCATCATTGATAAGTGCGTTGTCTGCTTTGAATGTTCACGAAGAAAGGAGTGAATTATCATACAGTTGAATATTTCCGTATGACATTTCTTGCCAGTTTGGCAAGGCACTGATTTGTTTGTATAGGTAGAGCCACAAAGTCGCGCTTGCAAAGAGAATACAGAGAATGAACACCGATACGACAAACCAGCCTACTCTTTGTTTTTTGAATTCTTTTCTTGTTAGAAATGCTTTTAAAAAAAGAAAGGTCACTAAAATAGTCTCTATAGAAATGACAATACTAAAAATCAGATTAGTGGCTTTGAGCAAGAAATCATTGACCTGATTGAGGCTAATCCCGAGGTTGTTGAAAAAACTCACATCGTCAGGAGTTTTTGCATTGAGGACGACAAAGGTTAAAAATGTACCTCAAAGGATGAGGGCTATGAGTAAAAGTATCGCAAGAATTCAAAAAGCCTTCCCTACTGATATACTTTTCTTTTTTTGTTTGGGGGCTTCTTTTTTCACTGTGGTTGCTTGGATCTTGAAATACAGAGTTTCTCAGAAATTTCATGGGATTATCTTGGTGAGCACTTCAATTCCTTTGTCACCAAAGAGGATGCTTCCTTTTCCTTTTTGTTCCTGCGAATTGATTTCAGTGTTGAGTTTTGCTATCTTCTTGGCTTGAAGTACAATATTGTAGTAGGCAGGATGTTTGATATAATGTGTTTCTTTGATCATGGAATCTTTTTTGTAAACTACTTTGACATAGTTTTCCAATGGTTCAAAAACAACAAAGTCATATTTCTCTTGGAGGAGTGTATGAATTGGTTCTTGGATAGATTTTATATTGATATCAAAAATCATCCCAACTTCGGGAGTGCCACTTTCTTGGGGGAAGGGATTTCTTTTTTCTTCGTCTCTTTTTTTGAGTTCTTCGGTTCTTACATCGCTATCTGTGAGGATAGTAGAGAGCACATCTATATCTACTTTTGGTTTTTGCTCCAGTATAGGAGTCTCACTTCATACCACCCCTTCCCTAGCAGGAGAGGCATTTTGGTCATCTTTTTGAGAGGGATCCATTCGGTTATCAGTCATAGAGAGAACTTAGAGAATAATCATTATGGATAGTATATCATATATAGATTGTTTTTTGCAAATTTTTTCACATTTTTCTCATATAAATAAAACCCCCTCTTGGAAATTCCCAAGAGGGGGTTTTATTACACACGAATTTTTTTTGCTGGTTCTTGTTGCACTCTTTGTGGTGCAGGCAAAGCTTGCGGTCTGGCAAAGAGTGGATTTCAACTTGTTTTTGTTGGAGCAATGACTTCAGGAATCTCTCCTCATTCATTGAAGGTATCTTCATTGAATTCTATTTGTTTTATTTCATCATCTGGTTTTGCTGTAAAGATGGCTTTGGTCGTTTTGTACTCGATTTCGCTCATCAACGTATCAAACTTCTCAAAGGCTTTTTCTTTGTAGACTATGAGTGGATTTCTTTGAGCATATCCTTCAAAGGCTACGGTTTCTCTCAATTTGCTCATCGAGTCAATATGTCTCATCCAGAGTTCATCTATGGATTGAAGAACGATTTGTCTTTCTAATCAAAAGAATGCATCTTCACCATGGGGGTTAGTTGATTTAAATTTTTGTAATTCTTCCACAGCTTTCTTGGCAATGTATTCTTGAAGTGCCGTTCCCTCGTGGATTCATGCAATATCATCAAGTTCGATGACATTGTTGATGAGATTGATTCCGAGGAATTCATTGACTTTGTTTTGGATCTTTTCAACAGCAATCTTATCTTTTTTTCCGATAATAAGAGAAGAAACAAATTTTTCCACTTGAGAGTAAATCATTTTCTTCACATCTTCGTCGATATTTTCACTATTGAGGATTTTGTTTCTTTTTCAGTAGATAATTTCTCTGTGCTTGTTGATGACATCATCGTATTCAAGGACATGTTTTCTAGAGTCAAAATGGTGTCATTCCACTTGTTTTTGTACGGAAGTAACTCTAGAGGTGAGCATTGTGCTCTCAGAGAGTGGTTCGTCGTCGGGGATTGAGGCAAACATTGGTGAATTGAAGATTCCAAAAACCTTGTCTCCACCAAAGATTCTCATAATCTCATCGTTTGGAGAAATGAGGAATTGGGTCATTCAAGGGTCTCCTTGTCTTCCTGATCTTCAACGTAATTGGTTATCAATTCTTCTTGTCTCGTGTTTTTCCGTTCCAAGAATCACAAGTCCTCAGAGGTCGGTCACTCCCTCACCGAGCTTGATATCGGTTCCTCTTCAAGCCATATTGGTCGCAATCGTTACAGCTCATTTTTGACCTGCAAGTGCTACGACCTCGGCTTCTCTTTCGTGTTGTTTAGCATTGAGTACGTTGTGTGGAATTCTGATTTCTTGGAGTCTTTTGGAGAGATACTCAGATTTTTCTACTGAGATGGTTCCTACGAGTATCGGTTGCCCTTTGGCATGGAGTTCTTGTATAAGTTTGAGTGCATAGTTAAATTTTCCGTCTTCATTTTTAAAGAGGAGATCAGGACGGTCATTACGTATGAGGGGGCGATTGGTTGGAATCACAAGGGTCTCAAGCGCATAGACTTTGTAGAATTCTTCTTCTTCTGTTTTAGCTGTTCAGGTCATTCAAGCAAGTTTCCAGTACATACGGAAATAGTTTTGAAAGGTGATGGATGCAAGAGTTTTGGATTCTCTTTTGATTTCTACTCATTCTTTGGCTTCAATAGCTTGGTGGAGTCATTCTGAATACCTTCTACCGGAAAGAACTCTTCCTGTGTGTTCGTCGATAATCAGGATTTCTCCGTCTGGAGATACAAGATAATCTTTGTCGCTTTTGTATACGGCACGTGCTTTGAGAGCATTTTCTATATGGTGAAGGTCGTTGTATCTCTCTGAAACATAGATATTGTCTACGTGGAGGAGTTTTTCTATCTTAGTAACTCCTCCTTCGGTCAGGGTAGCTGTTTTTTGCTTTTCATCGACTTTGTAGTCTGTCCCTTCGACGAGATCTTTGCTCATTGTCGCAAATTGAATATATTTGCTCGTAGGTTCGTTGTCAGGCATCGAGATAATCAACGGAGTTCTTGCTTCATCTATAAGAATAGAATCCACTTCGTCAATAAGAGCAAAAAATGGAGCAGACATCACTTTGTCTTCTATACGACGAACCAAGTTATCCCTAAGATAGTCAAATCCCATTTCGTTGTTGGTCGCATACACAACGTCACGGTGATAATTATCATATTTTTCCGATTGAAGCTGATTGTGGGTAATCACTCCGATTGTCAGTCCGAGTGCTTGGTAGAGGATTCACATTTCTTCGGAGTCTCTACGAGCGAGGTAGTCATTGACGGTGATGATGTGCACAGGATTTCCAGAAAGAGCATTGAGATATGCGGGGAATGTTGCCACGAGGGTTTTCCCTTCTCAGGTTTTCATCTCAGCAATATGTCTCTCATGAAGAGCGAGTCCTCCTATGAGTTGGACATCGTAGGGAATCTTATCCCAAACCATCACTTTTCCACTTGGAAGCGTGAATTCTTGGTTGAGAATCAAACGAGAAGTATGCATGATTAGTGCAAATGCATCGACTTTGATACTATCGAGGATCTCTATAATCTTTGCACTGTCTTCTCCTTTACGAAAATCAAGTCATGAAAAGAGGCTTTTAAATTCAGCAGTTTTTTCTTTGACTTGGTCGAGGGAATAAGACGCAAAATCTGTTTCTTTTTGGTGAACGAGCTCGACAACTTTGTTGTACTTTTGTAGTTTTTTCTGATCAGGGTCTCAAAAAACTGCTCTGATAATATTTTCAATCATTGGAAAAATATTTAATAAATCAATAAATAGCCACGATATTATATGAAAAATACGAAAAAAACAAAAATTTTGTACTTTTTTTGCTTTTGCATATACTTTCGCATTGAAAGATTTATTTCATAATAGAGGATCTATGTTGGCATTTATCAGTGGGAAGATTCAATATATTGATTTTGGGAGTGTGATAGTGGTGAGTGAGGCAGGAATTGGGTATGAAATAAATATCAATGAACTGATGTTTTCAAAGATACACTCTGAAAGTATTGTCGAACTCTATCTCCACCATAGTATTTCAGAAAATGCTCAAAGTCTTTTTTGATTTCTGACACTGGAGGAAAGAAAAATTTTCCGTGAATTGGTGAAGATCTCAGGAATTGGAGGAAAAGTGGCTCTGTCAATTTTGAATTTATGAGTTCATCGTCTCAAGCAAGCTGTCCAAGATCAGGACAAAAAGACAATCGAAAGTATAAAATGAGTAGGAAAGAAAATGGCTGAAAAAATCCTTTTGGAGTTGACTGATAAAGAGGTGATGATCATATCGAGTCGTGAAACTTCTGGAGAGACAAAAATGCCTTTCTCAACACTTCCTTCAGATCTTCGTCAAGAGATTCTTCAGACATTGACTCTGATGGGGTACCAATCAAAAAAAGTTCAAGAGATGCTTGATTGACTCCCTGATGGATTGGAGACACTCAATACGATTTTACCTTATATCATAAAAAATTATTAACTATTGAAGTTCTTGAAAGCTTCAATATGTCAGATTATACCCGTTCTATTTTGGGTTTCCGAAAAATTGAAAGACTTTCTAAATATTCTTGATAGAAGAGTAGGGAAAATTTCAGGTTGGACGTATATGATCTTCGATTCGCAAGCGTGGATGAATACTTAACGGATCAATGTTAGGCTGTAGTGACTATGGAGGCATAATTATACTATAGTAAGAAAAACAATCTTTACCGGTATTATACCCAAGCAAAAATGGTTTTCCGAAAAACTGGAAGAGACGAAAACTGTTTGAGTCCCATGTTTGAACTACGTTCAAACTGGTCGAGTTTTTGAGTCGATGGAAGATTTTCGGAAAACCAAAATAGAACGGGTATACATCATATTTTGAAGGAATTTACAAATTATTGATGAGTCTCTTTTTTTACACGATGAACTTTGACTCCACCTTTTGGAAAAGCTTTCTTGTTTGCTCTCTTGGTTCATCTGGAATCTTCACCCACGCAAGTTGAGAAAAAGTTTTTTATTGTATATAAAATTTACTATACAATAAAACTTCTTTAAAACTTCTTTAACGGTTCACTCTATTCTCTTTCCATCTTTTTGTAATAAAAATAACACAGTTCATTTCCGTTGTAGAGTTTTCTTTTTTTGAACTGCTTCCAAGGAATCATCTGGTCAAATTCTAGATAAGACGTGATAATCCCTCCGTTGAGATGGGGGTTTGAAGTCATAATACTGGCAATGTTTTTGTAGAGTCCTTTGAGATCATCCGTTCCGAGCCTGAGTCCATAGGGAGGATTGGAGATAAGACTTCCCGTCATTTTTTCTTTGATATATTTTCGTAAGTCTTTTTGCCCAAAACGAATCGTATCGAGTACTCCTGCATTTTTCGCATTTTCCTCAGCGATAGCGAGGATTTCGCTATCAATATCGGTGGCAATGATCATATACCTTTGATGGAAAATTTTGTCGGTTGCTTCGTCTTTTATCTGAGCAAATTCTTCTGGACTGAAGAGATCATACTGTTCAAAGGCAAAACGACGAGTCAGTCAAGGGGCAATATTTCTTGCCATCATCGCTGCTTCGATCGCAATGGTACCACTTCCACAACAGATATCAAAAAGTGGAGTACGGAAATCCCAGTGTGCGAGTGTGACAAGAGCCGCAGCAAGGCTTTCTTTTATAGGAGCTTCTCACGCATCGGTTCTATAGCCACGTTTGTAGAGGGTTTCTCCAGAAGTATTGAGCAGAATATATCCTATTTCTCCATAGAGAAAGGCAAAGATCTCGTAGGTAGCAACATTGGGGTCTTCTCTCAGGATTTCCGTTCATGCAGGGAGGAGTGATTTGACGATGGCTTTCTTGACAATCTTTTGAATCACAGGAGTACTCGTAAGATTGGATTTTACTTGGGTAGCTTTGACGAGAATCTCAGCATTTTCTTTGATGAGATGTTTCCATTGATAGTTCTCAGTTAAGGCAAAAAGCTCGTCAAAGTTTCTTGCTTTTCCAGAGGTCAGTACGAGGTAGAGTTTGTTTCCAACTCTTGAGTTGAGATTGATCTTTGCCATCAGAGAAAGATCTCCAGAAAAAAAGCACAAACGATCATACACTTCATTGATTTCTCCTCAATCTTTGAGGATTTCTTTTTTTGCAAGACTTTCAAGTCCAGCACTACAAGTCAAAAGATATTTCATTTTTGGTTGAAAAAAACTAAATTTTCACTAGTATATCAATAAATATTTATTATTCCAATGAAAAATGAAAGTCGCTGTGTTTTTATCGCTTGGATGTAAAAATCTGGGGGATGAGTTGATTGCTAAAAATGAAATTCTTCTCTTACGTAAGCACTATGGAGTGAATACGATTTTTCGTGTATTTACATATGATTTGGAGGAAACATTTCTCGATGAGTTCCTCGACTTCCCAAAAAAAGAAAACGATGAGGGAGAAGCGTATCTCCAGTATCGTGAGTATTTTCCACTCTGACTGAGAGATCCCAAAAATTTCAAAAGAAATGCCAAGAATTTTAAAGACTATATGCAGACCCTTGTGTGGGCAGATCGAGTCGTATTTGGTTGAGGAGGAATCTTTTTTGAAAACGAAACAGGAAAAGCAAAAAGTCCCCTTCCTCAGTGGGAATTTCGTGCGTGGGGTTGCTTTTTTCTCAAAAAATCACTTGAAATCTTTCGTGTAAGTATTGACGTGAAATCCCAAAAAGCCAAAAAACAAATCCAGACGATTACTTCGATAGCCTCAAAGGTTTCGGTACGAGATGAATCATCAAAAAAGCTCTTACAAGAACTTTGAATAGAGTCCACTCAAGAGCTTGACCCCGTGTTTTATGACAATGGAGAAAAATGACTTGAAAACTTTAAAGCCAATTTTATGACTCAAAAAATTCCAGCCAGAGACTTCCATCTTGGGTATTTTCATGAAATAGATTTTGAAGGGAAAATTGTGTGATTTGCTCTGAGAAAATGATATTTTCAAGATGAAGAAAATCTTATCAAAGAACTCATTTATCGGATCTTGAAATCTTGAGGAAAAGTCGTCTTACTCCCACATAGTTTTCATCCCCACGATGATCATGCAAACGATGAGGTATTTTTGCGTCCGTTTGTCACCAAGGGAGTGAGTATCGCAACGAGTATGATCGAAACCTACTCACACTACAAAGAGCACAAAATTGATTTCTGTCTCGCGATGCGACTTCATGCGATGATCCTTTGTCAGGTGTATCGTATTGAGTTTATCGGACTTCCCTACGCACAAAAATGAGAATTGATGTAATCAATTCTCATTTTTGTTTTTGTGCAAGAAAAAACTCCCGAAGGAGTTTTTAATGTTTTTCCGTAGTAGTTTAATTCCTCGTAGGGTTGACTCGGAAATCTATATGTTATAAGGTTCTTTTTGATACCTCAATGGCATGCCTTGAGTAGCTTCATTAATTTCAGTTTACCCAAAGTGTCGTTCAACCTGAAGATGTAAACGTTGTAATAGGTTTTGTAACAGTAGGTGTAGTAGAAACAGCCCTATTAAGAGTAAATTTTGTTAATAAAGTAGTACCAGAAAAAGAAATCCCGTTTCAGACTTCCCATCTATTATCTACTTGTCATCAGTCTTTTATTCCATCACTTTTAGCTTTCCCCTCAGATTCAAATGCTGTACTCGCAACATATCCACCTTGGGTAATCCCATTTTGATCAACATCACTACGGTACAAAAAACCACAGGCTACAGAATCTCATGAGACGGCTCCATCATAACACGCTTGACCATCTTTTGGGTCTCAAGGAAGTTTTGTCATATAAGGTGTCAGAGCATCTTTAAATTTTGTAACATCATTATCAGGATACACAGAGGTATCTTGGTAAGATTGATTGATAGAACTTTCCAGAGCCTTGATAGCATTGATACGGTTCGTATCTCTTGCTTTTTGTATTTGGCTCGTATAGATAGCCGTAGCACCTGTAGCAAGTATACCTATGATAGTAATAACTACGAGAAGCTCAATAAGTGTGAAACCCT
>Ga0209373_10002256_pt1 | contig 19781 bp, 17 predicted proteins | sample Higcelweek5metaG_FD_187173 | JGI IMG/M metagenome (GOLD analysis project Ga0209373, IMG submission 187173) | Freshwater pond sediment microbial communities from the University of Edinburgh, under environmental carbon perturbations - High... | ecosystem: Environmental > Aquatic > Freshwater >... | reverse complement strand
ACATTCCACTACTGAACCGTATTTCCGGTTGTTGCATATACTCCTGCATAACCACTTATAAATGATGAACCACCGCCGCCACCATTAGCGCAAGTTGCCCCACCGCCGCCATAATAACCACCGCCGCCACCACAGCCGCCACCACCAACTCCAAAACTACCGTTTCCATAAGTTGATTCTTGAGTTCCGCCAGCAATTTGAGTTCCCCCGGTAGCAATCGTTCCTTTTAAACCTACCATTCCGCCGCCTGATCCAAGAGATTGACCAGCTCCTCCTCCACCAGCAACCATGATTCTGCTTCTTAAACTGGTTAAATCATTCCAAGCTCCAGACACTAATCTAATATCTGTTGCTCCACCACCAGGTGTTCCACCACCTGTTGCAGTACCACCATTAAATGACGTAGAGGCAACAACAGTGCTTCTTTCCCCAACATAAACATATAAAGTTTGAGATGGATCTAAATAAATAATTCCTGATGTGTAACCTCCAAGAGCTACATTTTGAGCGCCCCATAATTCTACTTTGTAATAACCAGAAACCCCAGGAACAAATGTTTGAGCTGCTCCAGTATAAGAAAAATTGGTTTCTATATCAAAAACATTTACAGTTCTTGTAACAGATTTTGATATTCCACCGTATATTACTGTATATTTATAAGTATATGTTCCAGCGACAGATGTATTTACCGTACTTTCAACTGTTGCTAATATACTTTTTCCGGTTTTTGATTCTGCTATATATCCATCATCAACATAACTTGTTCCTTTATTGTGTCCTTTATTTATTGGACCAATCAATACAATATTAAAATCATCATAACCTGATTTAGTTATATCACTTGCGTTTTCTTTTATTTTAGTAGCTAATAATTTAGTATTGTTTAAAACCATTAACATAGTTGTTAACATTATTATAAAAAATACCAATAATATATAAATATAAGTCGATAAAATTATACCTTTATTATTTTTCATATTAGCTCTCCTCTTTTATATCTTTAATTCCAAACGTTTACCCTTTTACCCTGGGAAGTTTCAATTTGAGTATTTGAGATAACAGTTGTCCAATTTGTATTATCACTAGATACAGACGTTGTGTTGTTATTGTAAATTCTACCAGCTAACCAATAATGCCAAACTACTATTTCATCCAAATTATATGCACTACCTAAATCTACAGTTATACACTGCAATCCGGTTGCTTCTGTTTTTGAATAATTTGCATAAGATATATCCCCGTCAGTTATTCTACTATATGGATAAGTAACGTTTTCAGCAGCTGTTCCAGTGGAAGTTTTCCCATATGCAACATTAATACCATTACTTATTGCTTGAATTTCTACCCAATGGTTTGCTGTATTTGCAGAGCTTCCATTTATGCAATCTTTTACATATCTAACGTTATTCAAAGTTGTTTTAACTCTTGCTGGAGCTACAGTTCCAAGAAAAGCTATCTTTGCTGAACCTGGTCCAATATTTTGACCCACTAGTGTATTAGCATTAATAAAATATTTTCCACTATAATGTTTCGTGTTATTTGTTGCAACAGTTGAAGATGAACTAGTTACTGCATTTGAACCAGCAAATCCACTTATAAATGAAGATCCTCCACCGCCACCATTAGCGCAAGTGCCGCCTCCGCCACCATAATAACCACCACCGCCACCACAGCCACCGCCGCCAATTCCAAAACTACCATTTCCATAGGTTGATTCTTGAGTTCCACCAGCAATTTGAGTTCCACCAGTAGCTGTAGTTCCGTTTAAACCTACTAATCCGCCACCCGATCCAAGATATTGTCCTGATCCGCCGCCACTAGCAACCATGATTCTACTTCTTAAACTAGTTATTTCGTTCCATGCTCCAGACACTAATCTGATATCTGTTGCTCCACCACCAGGTGTTCCACCACCTGTTGCAGTACCACCATTAAATGACGTAGAAGCAACAACAGTATTTCTTTCTCCAACATAAACATATAGCGTTTCAGCAACAGCTAAATAAATTGTTCCGTATGTATAACCACCATATGCAGTCCCTTGAGATCCCCATAATTCTATTTTATAATAACCAGTATAAGGCACAGTAAATGTTTGTGCTGCTCCTGTAAAGTTATAAAAATATTGAATTTTAGCTACCGTTACTCTTCTTCTTAGAATATATCCATCAAAACTATATTTTAAATAATAAGTTCCTTCTTTTGATGTATCAAGCGTAGGTTCCCATGTTGTAGTTGGAGGATTACCACTCCAATTTATATACCCCGGATCAACAAATGTTCCAGTAACTGGAACTACTGTTTCAAATTCATTATTTGAATCACCATTTAGAGTAACTGTTGCTGTAGTTACAACCGATACACTACCGTATTCACTGCCATCTGAAATGGTAATTAAAGATATTGTCGCATCACCATTTTGTAACGTTTTTAAATATTGTCTTAAAGACGTATTAAATACATTTATATTTGTTCCTGTATATACTTGGGCCATATTAACTAAATATACTTTATCTACTTTTAATGTTGCCTTTAAATTATCATAATGTTCACTATCATATGTAGCTGAATTAGTTAATTCTACATAGTAATTTCCGCCTAATAAAGTTGTATAATCTAACCCAACTGATTGATAGTATTTTTTTAATTGTACTGCTGTGTTAGTTGCATTTATAGTGTTATAATTTTCACTCTCTTTATACTTTGAATATACTGATGAAAATATTTTAAATACTGACAATAAAACTATTGCAACAATAGCAATAACTACCATAGTCTCTGATAAAAAGAACCCTTTATTATTCTTATTTTTCACAATATCACCTCAAAATTATTGATATTCTCTATTAGTTATTATATAATAATTTTATAGTATAGTAAATGCTATATGTTTTAAAAAGAATAAAAACGGAGGGGCTTAGTATGATAAGAACTTTTGACTACGAAAAAATGCCAATAGTTGAAGTCGTCAATGAGATATTGTATGATGCCTCAAAACGAGGTGCAAGTGACGTTCACTTCGATCCTGAAGAAAAAGAAATGAGAGTAAGAATTCGTATTGATGGTCAATTGTTAAGTTATACAACAATCCCAAATACTTTAAGAAAAAATCTTATTACTCGTATGAAAATAATGTCTAGTATGAATATTACTGAAATAAGATTACCACAAGATGGTGCTATAAAAACAACTGTAAAAGATGTTAATCTAGATCTTCGTGTATCTTCTCTACCAACTAATGAAGGTGAAAAGATAGTAATTCGTATTCTTGATTACTCTATGAGTTTAAAAGGTATTGAATACCTTGGTTTTAGTGAGAGAAATTATAAAAAGATAACTAAATTAATAGCTATTCCTTCTGGAATAATATTAGTAACTGGTGCTACTGGTTCTGGTAAATCAACAACTGTATACTCTATTCTTCAAAGATTAAATAGAATTGAAACTAATCTTATTACTGTTGAGGACCCTATAGAAATGAATATTGAAGGTATTAGTCAGGTTCAAGTTAATAGTGATATTGGATTAACATTTGCTAATGTTCTTCGTTCTATATTAAGACAAGATCCAGATATAATAATGATCGGAGAAATAAGAGATGATGAGACTGCAAAGATAGCTGTAAGAGCGTCTATTACAGGACACTTAGTATTATCAACAATACATACTAATAACTCTTTAAATACTATTGAACGTTTACTTGATATGGATGTTGAAAGATATTTATTAGCCAGTGCATTAGAAGGAATTATATCTCAAAAATTAGCTAGAAAATTATGTGATAAATGTAAGAAAAAAAGACCTACTAATGATTATGAAAAAGAGATATTTAGAAAAACATTTGGTATGGAAGTAAGTGAAGTATATTCTGCTGTTGGTTGTGAAGAATGTGGAAATGGATATAGAGGAAGAATTGCAATTCATGAAGTATTGTTGATAACTCAAGAAATAAGAGATGCTATATCTAATACTATGCCTAAAGATGAACTTCGTACTTTAGTTTATAATACTGATGTTAATACTCTATTACAGGATGGATTAGAGAAAGTAATAAATGGATATACTACTTTTGAAGAAGTATTAAAGTTAATTGAATTAGATGATGATGTTGAGGATAAGGAAGCTATATCTGCTTATAAATATAATTTAAATGCAGCATTAAAGCAATCTGAAATAGCTAAAACTAGTAAGATTAATACAACAGAAATAAAAAAAGCTAGTGAGCCGGTTAAGCCAATAACAAATGATGTATTATTTAAAGAGAATCCTAATAAAGATGAAATATTAATAGATGATCCACTAGATAAAACTCAAACGTTAGAAATATAAAAAAGGACATAATTGATTATGTCCTTTTTATTAACAATATATTCCTAGTACAAATCTTCTTATTGCACTACCAAAACTTCTACCTAATTCTAATAATATCTTAGCACCACTAATAGCTGCATTTACTAATGAACCAGATAATACTCCACCACTTATATTTTTTAATTCATTATTTCTTAACTCTATCATTATGTTTTTTCCTTTCTTTATTTATTTGTTTATATCCTAAAGATGTAGAAAGTTTATTATCAATTATTAGCATTAAGCTTGGATCTATTATTAACCCATTTAATAATAACCACGAATGCTCTCCTTTTGGTGAACGTTTACATCCAGTTATAGCGGGTAATACCCCTATTACTTTCTCACCTTCGCCAAACATTTTAAATAGTAACTCAACTGTTAATCCACCCATACCAACATTATATCCGTTATCAAAATATTCATATAAATTACAATTAAAATTAGTTTGCATGTTTTTCATTTTATCAAATATACTATCATCAAAAGGTCTTATTAAATCTAATGATAATCCTTCTTTATATACAGACATAAATCTTTTACTTTTTAAAGCTGTACTTAATAAACTTTCCATATTAATCACCTTTGTTATTATAACATATTACCTATTACATTTTAATGGTCTAGTGAACCCATCTATTAATCCAATAATAAATGTAATTATTCCACCTATAAATATTATTTTATATAGTGTTGTAAATCCACCATTTATATCTTTTAATTCTTCTTTATTTAGTTCTATCATATTCCCTCCTTATTTTTATAATTTTATTAAATAAATTTTTGCAATTTATTCTATGTGTAATGTATATTATTGTTTTGTCTTTATACTTATTTATAATGTCTTTTAATATTTCTATTTCTTCATATTCATCTATCGCATTTAGTGCTTCATCTAATATTAATATTTTATTATCTTTTAATAATGTTCTAGCGAGTATTATTTTTTGTCTTTCTCCTCGACTAAAATTAATTCCATCTTCTTCTATAATTGTATTTAAATTTATATTCTTATTTTTTATTAATTTATCTACTTTTGTTAGTTTAATAATCTCATTATTATATTTATTATTCATTACTAAATTATTATATAGTGTATCATTAAATAAAGATTCTTCTTGGGATATGTAAGATATATAATTACTTATATTTAAATTATTTATATCAATATTTCCTATAAATACTTTATTATCTTCTATATCATATGTTTTATTTATTATTTTAAATAATGTAGACTTGCCTGTTCCGGACTTACCTATTACTAATACTTTATCTCTTTCGTTTATATATAAATTAATATTTTTTAATATATAATCACAACTATTGTATGAATAAGATAAATTATTAATTTTTATATCATAATTATTAGTATTAATATATTTAGTTTTATTATCCTTAAATATTAATATTTCATTTATTCTATTTAGTGAATTAATACCATTTTTTATTATTGTACTTAATTCATAAATGGATCTAATTGGCTCAATAAAATATATCATTAATGAATTAAATAATATTAAATCACCTATACTTAATTTCATATTAATTCCATAATATAGTACTAGATTTATTCCTATAAATATTATTATATTTTTTAATAGATTTTCTATATTAAATGTATTGTTATATTTGGTCTTATTATTAATATAATTATTAAAGTTATATTCATATACTTTATTTCTTTGTTCTTCAATATTTAAATTTTTAATTGTATTAATTGTTTTTATATTCTCTATTATTATTTGATTATTTATAGATATATTATCTTGATTATTTCTAAGTAACATTTTATTTCTTTTATTAAATAATAATATGACTAATAAATATAGAATACATGGGATTAAAAATATAATAAATAAATATTCATTAATACTTATCATAAATAATAAAGAAGATAATATTAATACTATATTTATAATTAATGATATTGGGACTTTAACTAATAATTCTTTTACATACTCTAAATCTTGTATTCTTGAAGTTATATCTCCAGTTGATCTACTATTAAAATAATAATAAGGAAGTGATAGCAATTTATTATGTATGTTTATACTAATATTTCTTTCTATTTTGTTTTCTAGTTTTATTATAAAAATATTTCTTATATATTCGAATATTTCTTTCATTAATATCAATATAGCAAATAATATAAATATATTAATTCTATTATTATTTAATAACATCTTAAAATAATAATTATTTATTAATGTTAATATAATAGATAATGATGAAATTAGTAATATAATAATATAAAAATATTTATTGATTTTTAATATATCTTTAATTATATTATTTTTCTTTTCTAGTTTATCTAGTTTTCTATTTGGTACTAGTTCTATTATTATGTTATTCCATATTTTATTAAATTCTTCTTTTGTATATATCTTATGTCCATGGGATGGATCAAATACAAATACGCTTTTATTGTTTATTTTTTCTATTACTATGTAATGATAATAATTTTTATTTATAGTAATATGTGCGATGGTCGGTAAGACTATTTTATTTAAATCTTCTATATTACATTTTATTCCTCTTCCATTAAATCCTAACTTCTTACTTGCTTCTAGTATGTTTATAGCAAGTACTCCATTATTATCACATTTTGTTAAATATCTTATATTCTCAAATGTGTTATCTCCTTTATAATATTTTATTATTGTTAATAAACATGCGACTCCACAATCTTTTGTATTATGTTGATAAACTCCTTTTATTTTCAATCTATCACTTCCTATGTTTTTATTATTGAAGCGATTGTTATTTACCCCTTAAAATAAAAAAGTATTTCATTGAAATACTATTTATTTATATAATTTATTGCATAGTTGTATGCATCTTTACACATATCTTCTATATTTTTATTTGCTTTCCAATTTAATTCTTTTAATGCTTTTGTAGGATCAGCATAGCAAGATGCTATATCCCCTGGTCTTCTATCTACTATTTTATAATTTACTTTTGTATTATTTGCTTTTTCAAATGCATTAATAATATCTAGTACACTATATCCATTTCCTGTGCCTAAATTATAATAATTTAATTCCTTAGAATTTAATATCTTTTTTAGTGCACTTAAATGTCCTTTAGCTAAATCAACCACATGTATATAATCTCTTACTCCCGTTCCATCATGTGTATCATAATCGTTTCCATATATACTTAAACACTCTAATTCTTTTGTTGCAACCTTAACTATGTATGGCATTAAATTATTAGGTATACCATTAGGATTCTCTCCTATTAATCCACTCTTATGTGCACCTATTGGATTAAAGTATCTTAATATTGCTATTGAATATTCATTATCTGATTTATATACATCTTCTAATATTCTTTCTATAAATAATTTAGTTGTTCCATATGGATTAGTAGTACTTAATTTTGAATCTTCTTTTATCGGTAATGTCTCTGGACTTCCATATACGGTTGCACTAGATGAAAATATTATTTTTTTACAATTATTTTCATTCATTATATTTAATAATGATATAGTTGATCCGATATTATTTTCATAATATTTTAATGGATATGAGACTGACTCTCCGACTGCTTTTAATCCAGCAAAGTGTATTACTGCATCAATATTATTTTCTTTAAATATATTTTTTAATAATGCTTCATCTCTTAAATCACCTTTATAAAACTTAACTTTCTTATTAGATATCTTTTCTATTTTATCTATTACATCTTCTTTTGAATTAGATAAGTTATCTATTATTACTACTTCATAGTTTTCATTTAATAACTCTACACAAGTATGACTTCCTATATATCCACAACCACCTGTAACTAATATTTTCATTGTTCCTCCAATTATTTAAAGTATCCATTTACTACATATTTTGTTTCATTAACTATAATAAATGCTTCTTTATCTGTTTTATGTATTAAATTTTTTAGTTCTTTTTCTTTTCTTTTGTTTACATTTATGTAAAGCATCTCTTTTGATATTTCCTTGTCATATCCTTTACATTCGACTGCACTAACTGCATATCCATTTTTTCTTATTGCACTCACTAGTTTTAAATCATTAGTAAATACTTGTATTGTTATATTTCCTGTAATTAATATATCTGCTAAATAGCCACCTATATATGTTCCTGCTGCAAATCCTAATGAATAAGCTATTGCTATATATATTCCGTTTTCGCTTGATGTTAGAGCTTCTTTTACTATTAAAAACCATATTAATACTTCTATAAATCCTATTACAGAAGCCAATATATTTTTATTTTTAACTGTAAACATTGTCCTAACTGTACCTAATGAAACATCTAATATTCTAACAAAAAATATTTTTACACACAACAGTAACATATAATCACTCTTTCTATTTTCTTTATTTTATATTACAATATAAATATAAAGCAAATATTAAAGTTAGTCAATATAAGGAGGTATTTATGAAAAAATATATTCCAAACATATTAACAACTTATAGATTATTGGTGGCTATAGCTGTTCCGTTTATATTTGTATATACTAATTATTATTTATTTATAACATTATTTACAACAGCAGTTATATCTGATTTGTTTGATGGATATTTAGCTAGAAAATGGAATGTTACATCACAGTACGGTAGATTTGCAGATGTAGTTGCTGATAAGTTGTTTGCTATTGTTTCAGTAATAACATTAATATTGTTTCATAATAAAAATTTTATTATTCTATTAATTGGTGAAGGAATAATAATGTTAACTAATTTAATGATATATATCTTTTGTGGAAACATAGAAAAAAAGAATTTCGATAATAGAAATTCTTCAATGTATGGTAAATTTAAAACTATAATTTTATTTATTACCCTAGTAATAGGATATTTATCTTATAAAATAGATATATTAAATATACTTATATTACCTTTAATAATAATATCTTTTGTATTACAAATAGTAACGGCTATATATTATTATATGACAAGGAATTAACCTAGTAATCTACTTACTAATAATATAATCACTCCAATTGCAGTACTAATTATTACTGTTTTTTTATCTTTTGCTTCTATTAACTTTGGTAGTATTTCCATAAAACTAATATATATTAACATACCTGCTGTAATATTTATCATAACAGCAGTAAATAAATAACTAAATCCAAATATATTTGTTGATGCATTTAAGAACATTAATAATCCACCTACAAAAGTAGATAGAGACATAGCTACAATTAGTTTTTTTGATCTATATTTATTTTCTTTTTTATTATAAAATGATGAGGATAAGGCCATACCAAGAGGTATATTATGTAGCCCTACTCCTATTGCTAATAATAATCCAGAACTAAATATTGTTACAACTGTACTATATACTGCTATTCCTTCAATTATATTATGTATCATTATTGCTATACTAGATAATAATCCTATATGCATAAGATTATTTTCTCCTTCTTTTTCATGATCCGGTATGAAATGATCTAATATTTTTAATATTAGAAAACCACCAGCTAATATACCTACAACTATTAATAATGTTAAAAGTATGCTATTTGTCTTATAAGAAAACAACGCATATGATTCTGGTAATAGTTCTAATAATACTAATGATACCATTACTCCAAATGCCATACTTAAAGATATTAATAAGAACTTTTCTTTATTCTTAAATAACTTTATTACAAAGGCTCCAAATAGTATAAATAATCCTAATAATAATGTAAATAATAATGCTATTAAATCCATAAAATCACCCACTCCAATTATATTCTATTTTTTAATTTATTTATACGTTTTTAATGTTTTTCTTTTTGAATATTAAAAATATTGGTATTATCATTATAATAAAATATACTATATTCACTATTATTGATAAATTATAATTTATATTTTTATTTAATGGTAAATTACCAAATAGATATATTGTTAAATCCCAGTTTAATGATGGGAAGAACTTTAATATGACTACGTTGTAATATGTTGCTAAATTGTTTATTACTGCAGATATAGTATAACCAACTATTCCTATTGATACTGAAATAGCACCATTAATAGTTGATACACTTAAGAAGAATATTAATGTAGTCATAAGTATAAACATAGGTAATTTATTTATAAATATTATTCCTAAATAAGCAAATACATTATATGTCTGTACCATTGCTTCATTGAAATTATATATTACTACCGGTACTGATAAAGTATTAAATCCAAATAGTATTCCACCTACTAATAATTCCATTAATATTAATGATACAAATCCAAATAATATTATTGATAATGATGAGATATACTTAGAGGTCAATACTTGCATTCTAGTATATGGCTTGATTAATAATTGTTTTATTGTTCCTTTTGAAAATTCATCTGCAACAGATAAACCAGCTATTACAGCTATTAATACTATTATGAATATTTCTAATTCAGTAAATGCATTTATAAATATTCCTCTAGTATCATTTTGTTTATTAGCATTTACTTTATTTTCAAATATATATTTATTTGTTTCAAATGATTTCTTAAATTCATTATATTGATATTTCTCTTCATATTTACTATTACTATTTATACTTGTATTAATCAATGATGTTCCACTTAATTTATATTCATTTAATGCATCATCTAAATAACTTCTTTCATAACTAACATCATTATCCAATCTATATTGTAGCGTTTCTTTTGTTAGTTTTAAAACTTCTATACTCTTATTTATATTATTTAATTCTAATTTATCGGTTGTATACTTTTTAGAATCTTCTAATGATTTTATATTTTCATTAGTATCTTTTAATTCTTCTTTTACAAAGTATTCCCAATCGTTATTATCAAATTTATCAATAGTAGATTTATATTCTTTTTCTAATACTTTTAAATCAATTCCTTGAATGTTATTGTCTCCATATTTAATTTGATTCATTTGACTTATTAGATCATATAAATTATTTGTTATTATATAACTCTGCCATGAATTAACACCATACTTTAATAATAATTCATTCATTTCTATATCTGTCTTAACTGAAATATAAGTAGATAAATCTTCTTTATTTTTATAATTTAATGTGCTTAGTTCTTCTTTTAAATACTCAACTGTATCTTTAGAATAATTTTGTCCTTTTAAATATCCATCTTTGTCATATGAAAATTTATATATACAATTTACCAATATAACAAATAAAAACATTATTATTAATACAATATATATACCTTTTTTATTAAATATTTTTGTATATTCATTTTTTAATAATCTATTCAATTGTATTACCTCCTGTCTTTATTAAGAATGCTTCTTCTAAGGTAGTTATTTTTTCATTTACTATGTATACTTTTATATTGTTATTAACTAATTTCTTGACTATTTCAGGTATATCTTCTTTTGAACAAATTACTTCAAATATATGTTTATCTAATATATTTATATCTTTAATATTATTTATTTTAGATGTATCATCAACTGTAATAACATATTTAATATCTCTAGAATTAGATTTCATATCTTTTAATTCACTTGTTTCGACTACCTCACCATTTTTTACTATACATATTTTTGTACATAGATTTTCTATTTCAGATAATATATGACTAGATATAAATATAGTTATATCTTCTTTCTTAACTAAACTCTTTAATAATTCTCTTAAATCTTTTATTCCTTCTGGGTCAAGTCCATTAGTAGGTTCGTCTAATATTAATAAATTAGGTCTATGTAGTAATGCCTCGGCTATTCCTAATCTTTGTCTCATTCCTAAAGAAAATTTACTAACTTTATCATTTATTCTTTTTTCTAGACCAACTAACTCGACTACTTCATCTATTCTTTCTTTTGTTATGTTTTTATATAAATTTGCAGATAATTTTAAATTTTGTCTTCCAGTTAAGTACATATAAAAATCCGGATTCTCAACTATAGCTCCGACTCTTTCTATTGCATTAATAAAGTCTTTTTCTATATCATATCCATTTATCTTTACTTCTCCACTATTAATACTTTGTAATCCTAATATTAATTTAATAATAGTAGTCTTACCGGCACCGTTTGGTCCAATAAAACCCAATATATCTTTTTCATATAATTTTAAAGATATTCCCTTTAATACTTCTTTCTTACCAAACTTCTTTTTTAAGTTATTACACTCTAATACTAGCTTATTCATTTTTCACCTCATGTTATTATTATATATTATACCAACATATTCCCTATATAAAAAGAAAAATGCTTTACTATTGTAAAGCACCATGTTTCTTTCTTGCACTTCCTACTGGATATTTTTCTTCGCGTATCTCCGCTATTCTTTCTGGATGTAATCCTAAAGATAAACCTCTAACTAAATCTCTTTTTTCATATGGTATATTACAAATATGAATTAACTTTTCATCAATTGGTTTTCCTGGTAACATGTATGAAAAATCATACATATCAGGAGATACTACAGTAGCTTCATCATATTCTTGAACTAATAATGATGCTATTTGACCACGTGTTGCTAAATCTTCTGTTGCTTCATAAAACATTCCTGGTTCACCAGCGAAATCTCCAGAATATCTAATAACTACAAGTTGTGGTTCATAACTATTACCTATTAATAATGTTTTCTTATATATTATTATTGATCCTTGTTGTACGTGATCTTTATCAAATATATCTAATATTATTTCGCGAGTTTCATCGTTTCTAATTAGACCATAACGTTTACCATATTCTGCTCTTAATGGCATGCCAGCTTTATGATTTTCCATAGCATCTTTTAATCTTAATATTGCTGCTGTTCTTCTTAATAATCTTAATTTTTCAGCAATAATTGCATCTTCTGGTAAATATAATTTAGTTGGAACAGAATAATTTGTATATCCATAGTCTGTTAAATCTGGTTGTAAATCCAAGTCTCCCATAAAACTCATCAATACTCCAATTACTGAATGTTGATCAGAAAATTTAGATATAAGACTATCAATAGTAATATTCCTTTCTGATTCAGGTATTATTTCTTCTAATATTCTTAATTCTTCACGTAAATCTAGTCCTTTAGCTTTTGCTTCCATATATCCTCCTAAAATAATTATTTTGTTTTTCCTTTATCAAACGTATTTATTAATACTGCAGCACTCATAAATATTTCAAAAGGTATTTGGCCTTTTTTTTCATCTAATGCTGATAGTGTTAATATTTCACTTGCTTTTGAACATCTATCTAGATATCTTTGTAATAATGTTATATCTTTAACACCTGTTGATGGGAATAACATTAATATTCTTGATGGTGTCATACAACTTTCAACATCTTCTCCTATTTCTGCTGGATTAAAGTTTGGATTTAATTCTATATATCTATCTATAGTTTCAGAATCATAAATATATGAACATAATGCCTGTACTTCATTTCCTTTTCCTTTAGTTTTTGCATTTATCACTATTAGGCTTTGATCTTCAGAAAAGAATCTTGTTGATATATAACTTTCATCTTTCATTTCTCCAGGTTTTACATATACACTTCTACATACTCTTGATGAGTCATCTTCTAACGTAATAAATGATCTATATGATAATCCATCTGCTTCTAATGTTGCTATTCCTTTTTCATTTTCTTTTTCTAATAGTCTTATGTTTTCATAAGCTGCTCCAAATTTGAAATTATCTCCCATTATAAATTGATATGCTACTAATAAATCCAAATCATCTGCTTCTTTCAACAAACCTTTACTATATCCGTTTAATGACATTAACTTTGCAAAGGTGCACTTAACACTGCTAGTTAATTTTTTTAAGTTTTCTCTTGTCATTGAGGTTTCAACTCCTTAATATCCGTAATTATTATACTCAACGATATATAAAAGTCAATTAAAAAACAGATTATTAATGCCTCTGTTTTATCTTTTTTCCTTTTTCAATTAAAGCTGCTATTTTTGTTGCCTCAAATGCTGTTCTATAACTTATGGTTTGACATCTTAATTTAGTTACTGAATCTGGTTTAATTTTTTCACTAAATATAATATCGAATACATCAGTTATTATATTTAAATTTTCCATTTGATATTTAATTGCTTTTTCTGAAGAATAAACACTTACTTCAGGAGAGATTAACTCTGATTCTCCTGGAAATGCTGTTGTTACAAATATACTACCATCTTCGTTAAATAACGCTATTTTTACTTGTGGAAGTTCACGACTAATCTTTCCGGAATTATAACTATATGGTTCTTTTATTTGGGTCAAAGCATTTGGTAACCCTTCACTATTATATCCAGTTAATGTTATGCTGTTTTGTCTCGCAATACATCCTATATTACTAACAATTAGACCCTCAGTACCCAAAATTGCTCTTGATGTTGTACCATCGACTCCTACAAAAGTTCTATTGCTTGCTTCCAATACTTTTGGAAATGCTAAGACTACTCCCTCTGGTATTCCACTTTTTAATAAATTTTCTGTAATTTCCTCTATTTGTCTTGTTGCTTCTTTTTCATCTTTAAATCTCTCTATTAATTTTGATGGTTCAAAAGGTTCTCTATAACTCATTATTTTTCCATTTAAATCAACTTTTATTGTTGGATCTAAATCAAATATTATGTCAAATTTATCTTCTTTTGGATGTGATTTATCTCTCATATATTTTACTACATCTTCTGGAGAATAATATCCCATTCTTTGTGCAGATATTCCTAATAAACCTGGTATTGCTCTTGTTGCAATTATTGCTCCAGAATCAAGTTGAATTGCTATAATTAGCTCAAATTTATCTTGGTCTTTAGTATATCCACCATAATAACCTGTTGGTCCTGTTACTCTAATAAAAGTATCTGGATTACTTTTTTCATTTAATTTACCAACAAGATCAATAGAATTACTATTAACTCTCATTTCAATAATTCCATCTTTTCCTTTAAATTCTTCAGATTTCGTTCCGTTAAATTCAATAAGTGTTCGATTACTTGCTGTTAACGCTCTAAATATATAAGGAATACTTTCTAGTAAAACTCCTTTTTTTCTTAAATCTGTTCTTAGTTTCTCTTTGCTCATAAAACCCTCCAATATCAGTTATTATATTATCTAAGTGATTTAAAGTCAAATAAAAAGATTACTTATTTAGTAATCCTTTATAATATTCATATTTGTTTTTTAAGTCTTCTTTTAATTCATCAAATAATATTTTTGCTTTTTCTTCATTAACTATTTTTAATGCTTGAAATCTCGTTTCATTATCTATAAATTTATCTAATAAATTAAAGTCTGGTTCTTTTGAATCCATATTAAATTCTTTTGTTTTTGCATTATATCTAAACAATAAGAAGTATCCAGAATTAACTGCTAATTTTTGTTCTTGTATTCCACTTTCTAATCCGGCTTTTATACCATGATTTATACAAGGAGAATAAGCAATTATTATAGCTGGTCCATCATGTTTATCTGCCTCGACAAATGCCTTGACTAATGAATTCATATTAGCCATGGATACTTGAGCTACATAAGCATTTGGATAACTCATTGCTAATCTAGCTAAATCTTTTTTAGCACTTCTTTTTCCATCTGCTGTAAACTTAGCTATTGATCCTCTATTTGATGATTTAGATGATTGACCACCAGTATTAGAATATACTTCTGTATCTAATACTAATATCTTAATATTATCATTAGTAGATAAGACATGATCTATACCACCAAATCCAATATCATATGCCCATCCATCTCCACCAACTGTCCATATATCTCTTGCAACTATATACTGTTTTAAATCCTTTAATTTAGAATCAGTATAGTCAATATTCTCAAATATATCTTTTGTTATTTTATAATCATCATAATTAGCTAACCACTTAGTAAATAATTCTTTATTTGGTCCTTCTATTTCTGATTCCATTATTTCTTTTATCTTGCTTCTATTTGAATTATAAGATAATAACATTCCATAACCAAATTCTGCATTATCTTCAAATAATGAATTAGCCCATGGTAATTTATATGGAATACTTGGGAATGATCCTCCATAAATAGAAGAACATCCTGTTGCATTTGCTATAGATATTTTATCTCCAAATAATTGAGTTAATAACTTTATATATGGAGTTTCTCCACATCCAGCACATGCTCCACTAAATTCAAATAATGGTTTTTTAAATTGAGAACCTTTGACTGTATTATTTATTTGTTCAGTCTTCTCTTTAGTTGTTAATAAATATTTAAAGTTATTATTATCTTTTACTTCATCAATTGAAGTCATAGTAAGTGCATTTGTTGGACAAGTAGTAGCACATAATGAACATCCTGTACAATCTTCTTTTGATATTTCAATTGTAAATTGATATTTAGACCCAATTGCATTTCTTAATTTTAATGTCTTTGGTCCGTTTTTTACTTCTTCATCATCTAATAAGAAAGGTCTTATTACTGCATGAGGACATACAAATGAACATTGATTACACTGAATACACTTTTCTATATTCCAAACAGGAACATTCTCAGCTATACTTCTTTTTTCATGTTCTGTTGTACCCATAATAAATGATCCATCTTTATAATCAATAAAATCACTTACTTTTAAATCGTTACCTTTTAAATCATCAGTCATTTCAAATACTTTATTATATTTATTTTCTTTTTGATCAATAAAATCCATGTTCTCACTTACTATTTTTATTTCATGTAAGTTTTCTAATGCCTCATCTACTACACTTAAATTAGAGTTAATTACATCATTACCCTTCTTTAAAAATCTAGATTTAATGCTATCTTTTATATTATTTATATATTCGCCATATCCAATTATATCTAATATACACGTTTCTAATATTGTACTTATTTTATTTTTTAATCCATATTTTTCTGATAATTTATAAGCATCAATAATATACATCTTAATATTTCTAGAACTTAATGTTCTTTTTATTTCATCAGATAATAAACTATTAACTTCTTTTTCGGTTTGATTAGTAACTAATATAAATGTTCCATCTTTCTTTATATTAGATAACATATCATATTTCTTTACATATGTTTCTTTAGAACAGACTACTAGACTAGGATTATCTATAAAGTATGTACTTCTAATTACATTATCATTTATTCTTATATGTGTTCTAGTTACTCCACCACTTTTTTTAGAATCATATTGGAAATATCCTTGAACATATAATGGTGTATTATCACCTATTATTTTTAATATATCTTTGGCTGCACTTACCATTCCATCAGATCCATATCCATATATTAAAAACTCTTTAGAATTTGTATTTGGATGATACTTCTTTACTGATAAACTTAGATTAGTTACATCATCTTCTATACCTATAGTAAAGTTATGAAAACTCTTATCACTATCTAAAAATTCATATACAGCTTTTATTTGAGCCGGATTAGTATCCTTACTAGATAGACCATATCTACCACCTATTATATAGGGTCTAAAGTCTTTGTTATTAAATAAACTAACTACATCTAGATATAATGGCTCGCCCATACTACCAGGTTCTTTAGTTCTGTCTAATACAGCTATTTTCTTTACACTTTTTGGTAATACATTAAAGAAATACTTAGGAGAAAATGGTCTATATAAATGTACTTCAATTAATCCTATATCTTCTTTTAAATCATCTATTACTTCTTTTATAGTATCACATACAGAACCCATAGCTACTATTATTTTAGATGCATTAGGACTTCCATAATATTCAAAAGGAGCATAATTCTTGCCTGTTTTTTTATTAATTTCCATCATATATTTATTTACAGTATCAGGTAATTTTTCATAATCTTTATTTCTAACCTCTGCCATTTGAAAATATACATCTTCCATCATAGCAGTACCTTTTACTCTATTACCAACACTTAAGCCTTTATTTCTAAATTCATTTATTTTATTAAAATCGACTAAATCAATAATATCTTCTTTTTCTAATACATTTATTTTTGATAATTCATGACTAGTTCTAAAACCATCAAAGAAATTAATAAATGGTAAAGAACTATCCATTGCAGATAAATAACTTACTGGAGTTAAATCTGATACTGATTGTACTGAACTAGATGCTAATATAGCAAATCCAGTAGGTCTAATAGAATATATATCTTGATGATCTCCAAGTATACTTAAAGCGTGAGTTGCAATACTTCTTGCAGCTACATTTATAACGCCAGGTAACATTTCACCTGCTATTTTATACATATTAGGAATCATTAATAATAATCCCTGACTAGAAGTAAATGTTGTTGCTAAAGATCCATTACTTAATGCACCATGAATAAATCCAGCAGCTCCAGCTTCACTTTGCATTTCGACTACTTTAACAGGCATATTAAATATATTTTTAACATCCTTACTACTCCATTCATCTACTAATTCAGCCATAGTAGAAGAAGGTGTTATTGGATATATACCAGCCATATCAGAGAACATATATGCACTATATGCACAAGCCTCATTACCATCTATAGTTTTAATCTTCATAACAACACATCCTATCATTACAATTATAATACATTTACTACTTCTAAACAAGGTTAAGTTTAACACCTTAGTGACATCAAGAAAGTGTTTGATTTTGAACAATTTTAATTTTTGATATAAAAAACTTCTTCCGGAATTTCCAGAACAAGTTTACAAAATGATTATTCAATCCATATTTTTACCGAAAATTGAAATCTATTCGTTCCTGCTTCATTTTTATTTCCCTCGAATTCGGAGGAATTAAAATTTAAATTATATAATTTATCCCATAATTACAAATTTTTTTACATTAATACCGTTTATTTATCATTTTCGTAATATCACGAAAATGATATTAGACAATTAAAGTTTGATAAAATGTAATTTTTATTTCAAAAATAGCCATATGTGCAAAAATTGCACATATGTATCAAGTTAATTAAAATAAAGTTTTACCGGGATTTCCGGTAAAAGTAAAATCGGATATTCCGAATTTACTATAATTTAAACTATCGGAATCTCGCGAGTTTAAATTATTATTCTATTTTTTCTTCAATTTGTTTTATTTCTTTATTTTTGTATTTTAATTTATTACTTTTACTTATTATTGATTTCTCTAAGTTATCTTCTAGTTTCTTTCTTGTATCTCTTGCAATCTGTCCACCGATTTGAGAAACTTTTAAATTTTCTTTTAACCCCTTTGGATCTTTTTTAATTGTTAATAACTTTGTTGCTTCTTCTGATAAGTCTGTAAGTATTAATTCAATACTATCCATATTATCTCTTAAATTTTCGTTGTTTAATCCTTTGTGATTTTTATATTGTCTAGACGTCATACCAGACCACATCTTGTATATTTCATCAGTTAAAAACGAATATTCAGTATCATCATATACACCATGTTCTTTCCATACATCTGTTAAACTCTTCCTATCTTGAATTGATTTAATTCTTTTTGAAATCCAAGCTTCATCATAATCTTTGCTTCTATACAAATCTATTGCTCTTTGTACTGGTATAGATGGATCAAATAGCTCATTAATTCTTTCACTGCCTAGACCTGCAAGCCATTGC
>Ga0209373_10002255_pt1 | contig 19789 bp, 6 predicted proteins | sample Higcelweek5metaG_FD_187173 | JGI IMG/M metagenome (GOLD analysis project Ga0209373, IMG submission 187173) | Freshwater pond sediment microbial communities from the University of Edinburgh, under environmental carbon perturbations - High... | ecosystem: Environmental > Aquatic > Freshwater >... | reverse complement strand
AAAGGCATCAACAATCTCTTTAACAACCGATGCCTGATGTCTTTATTCATAATTTAATCTCATTAATACTTTCTCAGATTGGATTCTGTTTCCCGCCTGGAGAGATATTATGAATATTCCGGCGGATACCATTGGAGCTATGGATATAACATCGTTACCATAAACTTGTTGCTTAATCAATACCTGCCCCGCCATATTCGTTACCATCAGCGTACCACTTGTGCTGTAAGGCAGGTTAGCCATGATCAGAAACGAATCCTGATAACGCATCGTCTTGAATAACTTTTGGGTAATATTGGCTGGGTCAGTAAGTACGTTGATCGAGAATATCAGTGAGAAACGCTGATTATATTCACCTGCTTTCAGATTAACCTGGTAATCAGGGTCCGCCTCCAAATCCTGGATAATATTCATTTCAGCATCAAGAAGATAGATATGGATATTCTCCGGCACATACCGGATATCTTTTGCCTTGAATATGATATCTCCATCTTTGAGCGTCTGTATGCCTAACGGGATTTCAGTGATGCTATCAGAGAGGAGCGGCATACTATTGATCGACAGCTGTTTGGATTCAACAGAGAAGGTATACAAATTAGGAACAAGTGGATCGGTGTTTTTCATCTTCAAAGCATCGAGGTCATTATCAAATGCTTGCGTGGAGTTATAATCAAACGAGATCAGCGCCACATCTTCAACGGCATTCGGCACATCACTGGTTAAGGTAAACCAGAGTATCGGGCGGTCATCAACAACCTTACTCTTGAATGTCGGATTCAGATCATTGACCCTGACCAGGTTTGATGTTCCCAGAGTTCCTGTAACCGGATAAGTTGCGCTGTTGCTGACGTGAACAAAGAATCCCTGCATGGCAGCTATGATATTCGTACCGTTACCGGTTGAAATTCCATTGACATAACTGCTATAGGTACCCTGATATTGAATAGTATCGTCAGCCGCCGGAATTCCTGTGGTACCGGTAGCATTGAAGAAATATACAGCATTGTCGATATTGTCCTTGGTCCAGCCGGCTTCATTCCAGTCAATCGGTGAAGGATAAGGGTTCCCGACAAGGTTAAATCCTTGCGTGTAAGTCCGGTTGTGGTTCTGAAGTATCCGATCCATATCACCGTTATTGACAATCCCGGTCAGGAAAGGCGTTTTAGCCACTGAAACGGGCCCGAAGTTCACGGCATATCCCTCAAGTTGGTTCAGGATGCCTGAAGGCGTGGAATAGATAGTCCAGCCCGACATATCCTCTCCGGCCCCGGTCAGGCGGTTTTCATTATACAGATAGAAGGTCGGGAATGCGGTTGAGGAGGTATCCCGATAAGCATCAAACTGGCTGACGGTGGCAGACTGGAACGGGGAACTGAAATATTTATATCCGAATGCAGTCGCCAGGTAACGCTCCATTTTAACATTGCCTGAAACTTCTCCGGAACCTGATCCGTCAATCAGCGCAGTTTGCGAAGCAGTAGAAATAAGCGTCAGATATCCGCCTGTAGTCAGATCCCCGGTTTGTGCCTTAACGATCCCGGTAATATTCAACGGACCTCCGAGAGTTACTCCGTTCGAATTATCAACCGTCAGATTCATAATGGTATCGGTAATAAAAACATCTGCAGGGAGCATTTGCACCTCAGAACCTTTCATCTCAATGGTTCCTGCGGTAGCCCTGAATGTTCCGCTGTTGCTGATCACTCCGGCAATCTGGAGGGTGTTCCCGGTAACCGTGAGCGATGATCCTGAATTGATCTCCAGATCTTTTGCCATCCCGATCGCTCCACTGCTGAGTATCGGTTGATTGGTCACATCCGGTATCAGAACATTCGTCGTCAGATCAGGAACAACCAGGCATGACCAGTTACCGGCATCATTCCAGTCGGTATCTACAGCACCTGTCCAAACCAGATCATGGATAACAGTCAGCTGAGTGGTGGTTGAATACTCATTGCATCCACCCGTTGCCGGAACAGTATAAGTTACCGTGTAAGTACCCGGTGTACTTGAACCCGGAGTTATGGCACCGGTCGAAGAATCAATGGTCAACCCCACAGTGGAACTGTATGTACCACCGGCAGTGCCGGTCCGGGTAACGGGTTGTGTTCCGGTCAGGCTGGTACAATAAGGCGAATCCGGATAAGTAATGGTGGCATTGGGTAGCGGAGTAACCACAATGGTTGAAGTGGCTGAATTGACCGGTCCGCACGAACCGCTGCTGATAGCACAGTAAAATTGAGTGCTTTCGGTCAGTATTCCCGGAGCATAAGTTTGAGATGTAACTCCCGTGCTGGTTCCATTTTTGTACCAAAGATAGTTGAAGGAGCCGGTACCACCACCACCGGTTGCCGTAAAGGTGCCTGGTGCGGTATTGTAACAGATCGGTGTGTTTGCCCCACCAATCGTAGAAGTTAGTTCACTATAAACCGTAATGGATGTAGTCGGTGTATTGACCGTTCCGCAGGAACCACTGGTTATCGCGCAATAAATATTGGAACTGCTGATCAGCGTACCCGGAGTATATGTGCCGGTTGTGATTCCGGTTGATGATCCGTTAAGATACCACAGATAGGTATAGGATCCCGTTCCACCGCCACCGGTTGCCGTAAAAATGCCCGGTGAGGAATTGTAACAAACAGGTGTGCTTCCGCCGCTAATTGCAGCAGTCAGGTTGTTATAGACCGTAATGGAGGTCGTTTCCGTGTTAACGGTACCGCAGGTTCCACTGGTAATTGCACAGTAAAAGGAACTGCTGGCCGTCAGGTTGCCCGGCTCATAAGTTTGAGTGGTAATACCAGTGGAAACAGCGTCCTTATACCATAGATAGGTGTAAGTACCTGTGCCTCCCCCACCTTCTGCAGTAAAGGTTCCCGGTGCGGTATTATAACAGATTGGCGAACTTCCGCCACTGATGCCTGCTGTGAGGTTGCCATATACTGTAATATTCACAGATGAAGTGCTCACGGTACCACAGGATCCGCTGGTAACCGCACAGTAAAATGCAGTAGTTTCAGTCAGGGCACCCGGACTATAAGTCTGAGTGGTTACCCCGGTTGAAAATCCGTTTTTGTACCACAGATAAGTATACGAGCCCGTGCCCCCGCTGCCGGTTGCAGTAAAGATTCCCGGAGAAGTATTGTAACAGATCGGCGAGGTTCCTCCGCTGATATTGGCCGAGAACTGCCCGTATACCGTTATCGATACAATGTTGGAATTAACTGTACCGCAGGAACCGCTGGTAATAGCACAGTAGAATGTGGCAGAAACATTCAGGGCTCCGGGAGAGTAAGATTGAGAAGTAATCCCCGTTGAAATATCGTTTTTATACCAAAGATAAGTGTAGGTACCCTCACCACCTCCCCCGGTTGCAGTAAGCGATCCTGGTGAAGTATTATAGCAAATGGGAGAACTCCCGCCGGTTATTGCTGAAGTCAGGTTATTATGTACCGTGATGGTCGTCGTCTGTGTGTTCACCGTTCCGCAGGAGCCGCTGGTCACCGCACAATAATAGCCTGTTGTGGCTGTAACATTCTCGGGTGTATAGGCTGCACCGGTGGCTCCATCGATCACCCCTGCTGTTGTATACCATTGGTAGGTATAGGAACCCGTACCCCCTGAACCGGTTGCTGTCAGGGTACCAGGCGATGAATTATAACAGATCGGGGTAACCCCGCCACTGATTCCGGCAGTCAGATTATTATAAACTGTAATCGTCTTTGCAGGGGTATAAAAAGTACCACAGGAACCGCTGGTCACTGCACAATAGTAATCCGTGGTGGCAGTCAGGTTGCCAGGATTGTAAATGGCATTGGTAGCACCATTGACAATTCCGGCTCCGGAGTACCATTGGTAAGTATAGGAACCGGTTCCGCCACTGCCGACTGCCGTCAGAGTGCCGGCCGAAGTATTGTAGCAGATCGGAGTGTTTCCCCCACTGACAGAAGCCGACAGTGCACCATAAACGGTTATCGTTACAGTATTGGAAGTCACGGTACCGCATGAACCGCTGGTAATTGCACAGTAATAGCCCGTTGTGGCCGTTAAATTACCGGGTGTATAGGAAGCACTGGTTGCACCGCTGATAACCCCGGATGTTCTGTACCATTGATAAGTATAGGAACCCGTACCGCCGTCACCGGTGGCCGTCAGAATACCCGGTGCAGTGCCATTGCAAATCGGTGATGTCCCTCCACTTACAGAAGCGGTCAGATTATCATAAACCGTTATCGTTGTGGTTGTTGTATTTACAGTTCCACACGATCCGCTGGTTACTGCACAATAGTATAATGAGGTGGCTATCAGATTACCGGGAGTATAAGTCTGTGTGGTTACCGTGGTAGAAATCCCATCCTTGTACCACAGATAGGTGTAAGACCCTGTTCCTCCGCTTCCGGTTGCCGTTAATATTCCGGGAGCATTATTGTAGCAGATCGGCGAAGTACCACCGCTGATCGATGCCAGCAAATTATTATAAACCGTTATCGATGTGGTTGATGTATTCACCGTTCCGCAGGAGCCGCTGGTAATCGCACAATAAAAGGTGGATGAAGCCATCAGGTTCCCTGGTGTATATGTCTGTGTGGTCACCCCGGTTGTGGTTCCGTTTTTATACCACAGATAGGTGTAACTTCCTGTACCCCCGCTTCCTGTTGCCGTGAGCATTCCAGGTGCAGTATTGTAGCAGATTGGTGTACTCCCGCCAGCGATGGAAGCCGATAAATTGTTATATACCGTAATGGAGGTGGTGCTGGTATTAACCGTACCGCAACTGCCACTGGTAATGGCGCAGTAGAAGCTCGAGCTCGCTGTAAGATTGCCAGGGGCGTAAGTTTGCGTGGTGATCCCCGTGGATGTTCCGTTTTTGTACCACAGGTAAGTGTAACTGCCCGTTCCACCTCCACCGGTTGCGGTTAAAGTTCCAGGCGCTGTATTGTAACAAATTGGCGAGCTGCCGCCACTGATTGAGGCAGTCAGATCATTATAAACCGTTATTGAGATAACGTTTGAAGTTGCAGCTACACAGTAGCCACTGGTAATATCGCAGTAAAATGTCGCGCTCGCAGTCAGATTTCCAGGCGCATAAGATTGGTTTGTGACTCCGGTCGATACTCCGTTTTTGTACCACAAATAGGTATAGGAGCCACTGCCCCCGCCACCGGTTGCAGTCAGGGTTCCTGGTGTTCCGTTGTAGCATATCGGGGAGCTGCCGCCACTGATCGAAGCGGTTGTGGCAGGCTGTGTGACAAATGCCCCCGAAATACTTGTGCTGACCGCTGCACCGCAGCTCCCGGTCACCGTGCAATAGTAAAACAACGTACCGGCAGCCGAGGCTTGTGGCGTATAACTGCTGGTCTGAGCTCCGTTTGACGCACCTAAAGGGCTTCCTCCGGAGTTGGTTGCAGTGGTATTACTGTACCATTGATACGACAGATTCAGTCCCGTTGCTGATACGGTTATTGGAGCGAAACTTCCATTGATACAGGTGGTCTGGCCTGCGGTGGATTGGCTGAGAATAGAGGTTGGAGCATTTATTGAAATACTGATCGGTCGTGTCGTACTGACACACCCGTTCGCACTGTTTCTTACAGTCAGGGTGCCCGTATAAGCACCGGCAGCTACATTGGCCGGTACATTAATCGTAATCGGACTCGAAGGCAGAATACTGTTGTTCACGTTTTCAAATCCGGCGGTGATCGCTCCTTCACTAAAAACAATACTGTATTGGTTTGCCCCTCCGGAAGTCGCAGTATAAGGCAAACTGGCTGAGGTGACTCCGTAACAAATCACTGGATTGGTCCCCAGAGTGATAGTCGGTAAGGGATACACAGTGGCAATTACCTGTGACCGCGAAGAGGTAGTACATCCGTTGTTCTCGCCATCTACCCAATAAGATGTTGTGGCACTGATTTCTAAAGTCGTATAACTATTGCCCGATCCGATTGGAAGCCCGCCAGTCTGAGCTGCATACCAGTTAACGGTTCCCGCATTGGCTGTTGCATATATGGTTGCCGTTCCTGAACCGCAAACAACTCCGTGTGTCACGCTCAAAATCGAAGGCGTGGTATAAACAGTAGCCGTAACGGCCCGTCGCGTGGTCGATTCACATCCGTTGATGGTCTGGCTGGCATAATATGTAGTTCCGTTGGTCAGATTTGTCGTACCTGCAACTACCGATCCCCCGCTTTGTGCATTATACCAGATGATGTTACTCCCGGTTAATGCCAGATTGCTGACCTTTGGTGCTGAACTGCTGCAGAAACTCTGACTGGCAGAACCAGTTGGCGCAGCGGTTGTTGTAACGGTTAATACGGGCTGATCAGTCAGATAAGCATTAGTACAACCGCTTGACGATACCGCATGAATCATATAGGTGGTCGTTGTGGCAGGCATATTTGCCTGAAGAAGGGTCAGGTTAAGATTTCCGCCTGTTCCCACGCCGGTGACAGCCGGGCTCAACGAAGTTCCTGAAGTTGTCTGCAATTCGTAGTGAACACCACTGGCTGCAGAGGTAATCGTAAAAATAGCATCCGTTGTGGCCGGATTGCATATCGAAAAGTCAGAAACAGCCAGATTGGTTGCAATGGCTGCATCAGCAGCTGGTTGGGTAACAGTAAAGCTGAAGGTATTGCTCAATACGTTATTGGCATCCGTAACTACCAGGCTGTAAGTCCCGGCAGTTAGCCCGGTCTGATCCTCGTTCGCAGTAACCACCCCGGTTCCGGTCCAAGAATAAGTGTATGGAGCAACTCCTTTGGTTACGGTCACATTGATGGCCCCATTGGATCCCCCGTTACAGGAAACATTCGTGATAGCCGCAGTGGCTTCCATGGCAGGATCACCGGTAACGTGGATATTATCAAAATAGTGATACTGCGATGTACCGGAATTGTCTTTGACCGTTATCTTAATCAACAGGTAGCTGTTGTCTGATACAGGGGTACAAGCATAATACGGAGTGGTCGAACCTGAGTTCGTCAAATCATCAGTGTATTGACCATTAGTCGGATTGGAAAAGGTGGTATAGTTTGCTCCGGCGTCGGTCGAATATTCGAACCTTATCCAATCAGTTGTGGCAAGAGTGCCTGATTCCCAGGTATCGACCTTGATATTCAGATTGGTGTAAGAACGGATGTCAATACTTTTCGAAAGCCAGTACGTAGCATTCTGCCTCGATGCCCGCATCGCTGTAGTGAATATGGAGAAGAAACTTGAATTCACGCTGGTTGACCAGTCTCCTGCAGCGTCATCCATTAATCCGTTGGCATCCCCGGTAAATTGTTCGTACCACACATCTCTTGATGCGGTAATGTTGCAACTCGCCGAATAGCTCACCGTCACAGTTGCCGTGCAAGTGCTCGTATTGTTCGATAAATCTTTTACGGTTAGGGTTACCGTATTGTCGCCCACATTACTGGTATTAAAAGTAGTTTTATCAAGCGACAGGATCAAGCTTCCCGCAGGAGTGCAATTATCTGTTGATCCATTGTTGATATCAGCTGTTGTGATGGTCGCATTTCCTGATGCATCCAGTGTAACCGAGGCATTCTGGCAAACAGCCGTCGGTGCTGTATTATCAGCCGTTGATCCTACCGTCACCTGTTTTGAATTGGAACATCCATGTGTTGCATCGGTTACTGTCACTGTATAAGTACCCGCAGCCAGGTTTGTGGCTGTGGCTGTAGTCTGGTTTCCTGCTGCTGCGTCCCACAGATAATTAAAGGTCGGAGCCGGATTTACCCCGGATGAACTGGCCGATACGGTTGCCGAACCCGTGGCCGAACCGCAGGTGGCATTTACAATCGTTCCGGTAGTGATCGTTGGTGACGGGTATATGTCAATTTCAGGAGCACTGCCTACCACACTGCAACCATTGGTCGCCGTTACCGTAAGCGTCAGAAATTGCGCCGTATACGCGGAAACAACAGGAGTGTAAACGGGATTTCCGATAGTCGGACTGCTCAAATCTGTTGTTGGGTTCCACAAATAAGTCGGAGACGCACCTCCATTTGTTACCGTGGCCGTTAACTGAATCGCCTGTGAATTGCAGGCTGAATAATCATCAGCCGTAATGGCAACCGATGGCCTGGTTTTTACGGTCAGCACCATATCGTCGGTTCCCTGACAGGCTGGGTCTGCCCCCAGTTGGTTCTGTGCAGTAACCGTAAAAGTATAGGTTCCGGCCGGTATACTGCTGCTGACGGTCGGATTGGCGATGGAGTTCGATGAAAGATAGGTCATCCCTCCAGGAGGAGAACAGGCCCAGCTATAATACATACCACCCGATCCACTCAGCTGAATTCCCGATTGCCCTTCGCACATCGAAATATCACTGCCTGCACTGGCTTCAAACTCTGCAATGGCCGGAATAATAATATTGTTTTCAGTAATCGAGTTACAGGAATACTGGTCCTTAACCGTGATATAATGACTGGTTCCCACAATGTCAGAACCATCAGCTTCCTCACTGACAATATTGAACGCATTGCTCGCCTGGAAAGCACCACCATCCAGACTGAACTGGTAATCATTCGGATCAAGGGATCCCTGCATATTCACCGTAATGGTTGCCACCGGATTACCAGCAGAAACACATTGAATAACCGAAACAGTTGATGCCTGAATCTGCGGTACATCAATAATGGTTACCGATTTTTCCAGATAAGTCGGAGAAGGATCACACGGACATCCATTGCTTACCCTGAAAAGGATCGTTTCACTACCTTCAATGGTTCCGTCAGATTGGGCCTTATAGTAATAATCCACATAATCAGAACCCATCGGAATCGTTGCAGATGAAGGGAATGTTCCGTCACCGATTGTCGTTCCGACAGATGTGGTATAAACATAGTCAACGCCGTTTGTGGCAGTGCCCGAAATGATGACCGGGAAAGTAAACGTTTCACTGTTATCAGCTCCGGTTGCACGCTGGAACCGTATATAACTACCGTCACAACCCTCATACATATTTACGGCATCTCCCGATATGGCTCCGATATGGCTCGAAATCTGTACTTCATTCGAGGTAAAACTCTTTGCCTGAATGAATACTCCCGAGTCCCATTTCTCGTCATTGACGTCGGCAATCACCATCTTGATATGATACGTTTGACAAGGGGTAACTGCGTGAGTCGCAGTCAACACTGTAGTACGGCCATCAAATTCCATTTCTGACGTCCCGTTCTGACCACTCAGATTTTCATATTGTATTTGGCGCTTCCCGGAAGAGTTGACCAGATCGCGATTCATAAATTGCCCGTTATCAACATAATAGGAGGCATTTTCCGGTACACGCGAGCTATAAATAGTTGGAGTAAGCTTATAATAACAGGCGCTGCTATTATAGGTAAAAGCTCCGGTTGCATCATATATCCGTTCCCAAGGCACTCCAAAATTGGTCGCATAGGGCAGCAAACCCAAAATATCCGCGTGATAGGTATTTCCCGTTTCATTGCCCTGCCCGTGGATCGTATTGATCGAAACGGCCGTACTGGTCGAAGGAATCAACGCAATGTTTTCGGTTCCCGTAATCCCGTAACCACTTAATAAAAAAGCAAATGCATCATTTGACGACTCCTCTACAAACTCAGCATACTCTTCTGAGGCAAAAACATAATTAAACTGTAGCGTGTTACCTTCAGGAATAAAATCAAATTCAAGAACCGCAGCATCATAGGAGGTTCCCCCAGAAATGGAATTTATATAGGAATCTCCAGCACCACCGTATTGTGTTGTAGTTCCGAAATCTTTATTGGGACCTTCAGCTAACGCCACGTTACCGGTTGACAGGATCACCCCTTCAGTTATGGGGAACGATGAGGCTCCTTTCGTAAAATGTCCGATCTGATTGGTATTCCCGGTAAAGCTGATATTACTGGCGGTCAAGCAACCGGTCAGGAGAACATTACTAACCAAATCAGCAGGAGTGGTGGATACCCCCATCCGGTTCACCGCAATCGATCCGGTCGGATAAGGATCATCATCAAGAATGGTAACCGTTTGAGTAATAATCGAGCCCTGAATGGCATTAGTCGGCGTACCCATATTTACAATGATCGTCTCGTCACTTTCATCAATTGTCTCATCGGTGATAGTAATACCAATGGCCCCTGTCCTTTGTCCGGCCGCTATGGTTACCGGACTTGAGGTAATCGTGTAATCAGTGCCTCCGCCGGTAGCGGTACTGGAACTGTTTACCGTAAATGGTATGGTAACGGTACTGGAACTGGTGGCAGACAAAATAACAGAGATATATACAGTTCCTGACTCTTTCAATGATTTCTGAGTAGCTGACAGGAATGCTACGGTCAACAGGTTTTGACCAACCGTTACAGAAATTGAATAGCTAGTACTGGAGCAGGATGCTGCGCTGTTTCTTACTGTCAGTGTTCCATAATAGGTAGCCAGGGCAGCAGCCGATGGCACGGCTAGAGCGATCTGGCTTAATCCCAGAGTGACATTCGATACATCAACAAATCCTGCATTATTGGCTGTAACATCATAATCGATACTGTACTGATCCGGTGAACCTGTAGTGGCAGTATAGGGAAGGTTTGCAATAGTTGTTCCCTGGTTAACACTGGGATTTGCTCCAAGTGTTATGGTGGGCACCTGATAAACTGTCCAGGTGCAAATGGTAGTCCAATCGGTGTTAGCACAACCATAGCTACCTCCACTGCGGCGTGCCTGAACGATAACGCTGCCGGTTGCCCCGGTAGTGGTTATGGCAGCCCCGCTGGTATAGGAACTATAGGAGCTTCCTCCATTGATACTCACCTGATACTCATTGGCCGCGCCTGTGGAACCTCCCGACCCTCCTGTTCCGGTAACCGTTCCGGTGTTGTTCCCTGCGCAAATTGAACCTCCGTTTGCCGGACTCGCACTGCCTAGTGCAGGCGATACGGGAGCAGAAGAAACCGGCCAGGTTACAATAGTAGTTGGACCTGTGGCACTACAACCATAACTACCTGCCGAACGCCTCACCCGGATGAGAACATTTTCGGTAGCTGTAGTTGTGGTAATCGAGGACCCGGAAGTATATGTCGACCAGGTGCCTCCGTTATCAATGCTGAATTCGTAAGTATCTGCAGCACCAGCCGAACCCCCGGAACCGGCTGTAATCGTTGCATTGACACTATAACCGGCACAAATCGATGTCCCGTTTGCCGGAGTAGCCACATTAAGGGATGGATTCACCGTCGCTGTGCTCACAGCCCAGGTGCATAAAGTAGTCCAGACAGTATTTGAACAACCGTAGCTGCCTGCTGATCTTCGTGCCTGAACTATGACGCTTCCCGTTGCCCCGGCCGTATTGATTGTTGCTCCGCTGGTATAGGAGCTGTAGGCACCTCCTCCGTTTAAACTAACCTGATATTCATTTACTGAACCGCCCGACCCTCCTGAACCACCGGTACCGGTTACCGTACCCGAATTATATCCGGCACAAATTACCGTTCCGCTGGCCGGACTGGCGCTGCCCAGGGTGGGTGATACCGGTGCAGATGCTACCGGCCAGGTCACAATGGTCACCGGGCCCGTAGCTGAGCATCCGTAGCTCCCCGCTGTCCGGCTTACCCGGATCATTATGTTTCCGCTCGCTCCGGTAGTATTGATAGAAGCACCAGCAGTATAAGCGGCCCAGTTACTTCCATTGTTAATGCTGTACTCATATACATCCGCTGCGCCTCCTGAACCACCGCTTCCGGCTGTAATCGTTGCACCCGGCCCGTTGTAACCTGCACAGATAGCTGTTCCGCTAACTGGTGTAGCCGTATTCAGAATCGGATTGGTTGTTGCTGTGCCTACAGGCCAACTGACTATCGTTGCCGGGCTCGTGGCAGAACAACCATAATTTCCTCCTGATCGGCTTACCCGGATCTGAACATGCCCGGTCGCTCCTGTTGTAACTATTGCTGTTCCTGAGGAATAAGTCGCCCAGGAAGTTCCGTTGTTAATGCTGTATTCATACAAATCGGCCGCACCGGATGAACCACCCGATCCTGCGTTAATAATCGCACCAGGAGAATATCCGGCACAGATCGTGATACCACTTGCCGGTATAGCTTCATTTAATGTCGGATTGGCTGTTGCCGTGGATACCGGCCAGGTGGCGATAACTGTCGGACCCAGTGTGGAACAACCGTACCCGCCGGCCGAACGGCTCACCCGAACCTGCACACTGGTGCTGGCTCCGGTAGTGGTTATCGAAGCGCCGGAGGTATATGCCGACCAGCTGCTTCCTCCGTTAATGCTGTACTGATAAACATCTGCAGCACCGGTCGACCCCCCTGAACCTGCATTGATGGTTGCACTTGGACTGTATCCGGCACAAATTGTAGTACCGCTTGCCGGTGTTGCAACATTTAACGTCGGAATCGTCATCGCTGAAGCTAAAGTCCATGAACAAATGGTATTCCATCCGGATGTCGAACAACCATAATTACCGCCGGTTCTGCGCGCCCGAACAATAATGCTTCCGGTTGCCCCGGTTGTGGAAATTGCTGCTCCGTTAGTATAAGTACTGTATAAACCTCCTCCGTTAATGCTTATCTGATACTCTGCCACCGCCCCGGTTGATCCTCCCGATCCTCCGTCACCCGTTACAGTACCAGTGTTGTAACCGACGCAAACCGTGCTGCCGTTGGCTGGTGTGGCCGAACTCAGTAACGGTGCTGTGGGAACATCACCGATAGTCCAGATTGTATAGGTATTGTAATTGGATGCTGAACATACCGTCCCGGTTCTTCTGGCCCTTACCTGTACCGATGTTGTGGCAGCCGTAGTAACAATTGCCGCACCATTGGTGTAGGTCGACCAGTTGCTACCACCGTCGATGCTGAATTGATATTCATTACTTCCGGCTCCTGAACCACCTGTAAAGGTCGCCGTTCCCAGGTTGTAGCCCGCACAAATAATGCTCCCGCTGACTGGGGTCGCAGAAGATAGGGTCGGAGCTACCGGAGCCGGTTCTACATTTACGGTGGTCGATGCCGAAGCCGATGGGCCATTACAACCATTGGCGATAACGGAAACTGTTGCCTGTCCTGAAAAAGTGGAGGACCAGGTTACGGTTCCTGTTGTCCCTGTTCCTGATATGGAATTGCCTGAACCTGTGACAGACCAGGTATAACTGGTGGCGTTGGTGGCAGTGGTTGTGTAAACCGTATTTGAACTCCCCTGACAGATCGTGGTAGCTGATGGAGTTGGTGTTCCCGGAGTCCCCACTGTCGGAACAACCGTTACCGACCTGGTCACCAGGGATGAAGGCCCGTTACAGCCACTGGCGGTAACCCGGATATCAACACTGCCTGAAAAACCATTTGTCCAGGTCATTATCCCGGTTGATGCGCCTATCGTGCCGGCGGCACTGTTACTCACCGACCAGTTAAATCCGGCATTGTTGGTAGCTGTTGTGGCATAAGTTGTGGTAGTGGTGCCGTTAGTCAGTTGGCACGCAGGCTCAGAGCCTGCAGAAATCGTTATGGTTGTTGGCGTACCAACAGTAGGCGTTACGGTGATAGTCGCCGAACTGCCAAGACTGGCGGTACAGATCGGTGTGGTCTGATAGGCAACACTAACCAGATTATAGACAAATACACCCGATGTTGTAGTCGGCGCAGCAACAGTAGCTGTAGTACCGGCGCCAACATTAATGGTCGTTTGATTTGATCCGTTAATATTGTAGGTGATGGTAACCGCAATCGATTGCGGATTGGTAAAAGTGAGGTTCGGAGCAGTTGCATTGAGGCAAATAGTAGTGGTGCCGCTGATCGAAGCAGTAGGAGTCGGACGTACCGTTATCAAAACAGATGAAGAGTTCGCTTCGGAACAGGCTCCGCTTTTGACCACTGCCCTGAAATACGTATTCGTTGTAAGATTGCCAATGGTTGATCCCGCAAGTGTCGTGGAGGTTCCGGCTATCGTGGTCGGCGAAGTAAAGCCCGAATTAGTTGATTTCTCCCATCTGATTACAGCCCCAGTATTTCCGCTCAGGGTGAGATTCGCCGGTGATGTATTATAGCAAATTGTTTGAGCAGATGCAACAGTGCCCCCAACCGAAAGTGGATCTACCGTTATGGTTGCTGTTCCGGAGATCGTATTGGAACATATTGGGGTGGTCTGATACACCACACTAACCAGATTATAGTCGAAAGTTCCTGATGTAGAGGTGGGAGCAGCTACGGTGGCTGTTGTACCGGCGCCTACATTGATGGTGGTCTGATTGGCCCCGCCTATATTGTACGTGATGGTAACCGGCAGTGATTGCGGGTTTGTAAATGTCACATTCGGAGCTGTGGTGTTCAGGCAAACCGAAGTAGTTCCGCTGATCGAAGCTGTGGGTGTCGGTCTCACTGTGATCAGAACTGCGGATGAATTAGCTTCCGCGCAAACACCGCTTTGCACCACGGCCCTGAAATAGGTGCTTGCGGTCAGGTTTCCAATGGTTGATCCCGCTAATGTGGTTGTAGTTGCCGAAATAGTGGTTGGTGAAGAAAAACCCGGATCTGTCGATTTCTCCCATCTGACTACTGATCCGGTATTCCCACTCAGGGTAAGATCAGCCGGGGAAGTATTGTAACAAAGGGTCTGCGATGAAGATGCCGTTCCCCCGACAGAAGTAGGGTCTACGGTGACAGTGGTAAAAACTACGAGATTATAACTCGTGATTCCTGATGGAACCGAATAGGTAATTTCTGTAGTTCCTGCTGCAACTCCGGTTACTTCTCCCGAGCTGGAATTGATCGTTGCCACTGAAGTGTTGGCACTGGTCCAGGTTCCTCCGGAAACTGCATTTGATAGGGTGGTGATATAATTCTGGCAAACAGAAGTGTTACCGGTTATTTCAGGCAAGTAGGACACCCGCACATAACCCTGTGCACCGGTACCGCCCGTTTGGTTGGCGCTGGCATTGGCCTTTCCTCCTGACCCACCGCCGCCATAAGAAGATCCGGCAGCACCGCTGGTTGAATTGGCTACGCCGTTTGCTCCGGCTCCACCATTCTCGTATTTTGCAACTCCACCGGTTCCGGATGAAGCGCTATTCCCGGTCCCGGTTGATCCGGCACCACCACCACCGGCACCTCCGGCGACATTAGAGGTATAAACCCCGACTGTTCCGTTTCCACCGGCGTATTTAACAGTACCGTAACATCCGGTTGTCGTTCCAGTTCCTCTCGCCCCATTAGCATAATTGTTCGAAGTTCCGGCACCTCCCGGACCCCCGATGGCATAAACGTTGGTTGTGCTTCCAAACCAGGATGGGTTTCCATTGTTCAACGAAGCAGTATTTGATCCTGCACTGGTTTTTGCTGCCCCGACGGTAACAGAATAACTACTATTCAGACTGCTCAACACACTTGCAGAATATGCACCTCCGGCGCCTCCTCCACCTGAACCCGGGTTGCCGGTAGCACGCCCTCCGGCGCCTCCTCCACCCCAGCATTCAACCTTGATTGACTTGACATAGGAGGGGGTGTAAAAAGTTCCGGCGCCCGAAAAGACTTCAACAGTCTGAGCCTTAAGTGATTGATTTAATCCTGCTGATAAAAACAGGGATAAGAGTAAGATTGCCGGCAGCTTCACCAGGGCTGGTAAATGCTTTCGTGATATCAGTAAATGCAGATATTTTAAAAGATACTTCATTGTATCGTCAGATCAAACCAGTCAAAATCAAACCTTAAACAAATATAGTCATACAAACCCACATACCTGACCGGCATAGCAAAAATCGAGCCGATGCGATTAACCGATTCTATATCTTTTGCTTACAGATATTCACCTTCTTCGGTTTTTCCGTGATGCGGACAGTTTCCTCAATTATGGAAACGTAGGATCGCGCAACAAGCGAGAATAACCCGATATTCAATAAAACCCAGGTATTGATACAACGACGACGCGAATGTTTTGAACATTCGCGTCGTCCACTTTCAAAATTTCTTGCCTGTTTACTATTTCAAAAGAAGTTCGGCTTCAGCATACCGGGCTTTCTTGTCCTCTGCCTGAGCTGAATAGGTGACCTGCAGCTTGCCGGAATGGTAATCAACCCCTTCGGCACGATTCAAATCCATTTTAATCCGTCTCATCAGGTTTGGGGTATAAACCGCCACTCCTCTTAAAGTTGCCACCTGTGTTCCCCTTCCGGACTTTGGGATATAAAAAACATCAATATCCCCATAAATCGACATATTCCCGTTTCGGTTAAACGAAAGGTTAAGTCTTGGCAGGGTATCATTTAGCATTTCAAATGATAAATCGGTAAGCGTTACGGTGGTGGTGTTCTCACCCACCCGAATGATTACCGGGATCGTGATTCCAAAAATTGGAATCAATTTTACTGACAGGGAGGTCGAATCTGCAGCCACCTCTTCAGCGCCGAGGGCTGAAACTTTTGGCACTGCCCTGAAATAGACATGTGACCGGTACTCTCCCGGAGCAAGATCGTTGGTTCTGTACAATTGCATCTTTACAACCTGAGATTCGTTCGGGGCCAATGTAACGATACGGGGAAAGAACCGAATATATTTGTCGGCAAAATTCTGGCCCGGATCAGGTTCTTTAATTTCCTCGAAGGCACCGTCCTCTTTCATCCGGTATTGCACCATAGAAACATTGAACGTGGCTGTATCAGAACCGGTATTGGCCAGATTCAGCTCCTCGTTCTTTTTATTGCCTTCGAAAACGACCCGGCGGGGAGTAATGAGTAAATTACCTTGTGCCATGAGACCAGAAGATGATAACCCGCTGAAAATCAATCCACAAAGTAAAACCAATGCTGGCAAGGATTTGTTCCGAACCAACCGGCAGGCAACTTTTTCAGAATCGTACATAGTATAAACCTTAGTTTTTCCACACAAATATAAAAATAATACTAGTGTATGGAGAAATTGCTAGCAAACAATAACTTTTAAGTCTCTGTTAATTATAGGCAAATGTAATTTCGTATGAACCCGTATACAGCCCTTTCGGATTCTCATCAAGGGAGCCTACACGCAAAGTTGCTCCCAATAAAACGGTTTGAATGCCACCTTCCAGCCTTACTTTAGCATCTCCGTTTTCAGGTATCGTTACCCAATCATCGACTTCCATGGTCTTCGTCCCATCCAAATTGGTGAGTATGGCCGGTCCTTTCGGAAGGTTAATGGCATAGGTTGCATCTCCCTGCCCTGAAACGGCAAAACTGCCTGCTGTTGGTGCACTTGGGGCGATGACAACACCGGCTGTAGTCGATACGTTTCCATTGGGCTTGACCGTGATGCTCCCTCCACTTGTACCCGGGTAGAATCGTCCAAAATTCAGGGAGGAGGTTTCACGGGCAGCAATCGGTACTACAATGTTCACCGAAAGCATGGCAGAAGCTGATACCTCAATGGTAGTGTGAACCTGTGCCTTACCCTGCTGTACTGGCAATAATAAAAAAGTGCAAATTACAATCGATATCTGAATCCACGTTTTCATGTCAACTGCTACTTCATATCCGATTGAAAAATGCTAGTTGTAATTTACCTTTACAATTAATTGGTTTGCATTGGCATAAGTTCCTGCAATCGCATTTGCAGGAACGGTTAAGATTCCTTTAACCGATATGGTTGTACCACCTTCTGATATAATGCCGGTTGTGACGTCGTTTGTCCCGTCAACTGAAGCTCTGAAAGTACCGGCTTTCATTCCATCAGTGGTTCCGGTCAGAATTACATCATCGGTCGGTAAAGCAATCGAAAATGTATCACCTACCCGTCCTGTAATTAAAAATTTTGCGGCAGATGGTTCGGCACCACCGGCATTGACAATGGTTGCTCCGCCAGTTCCCACTGCTGCCGTACTATTATACGATAAAATGATAGTTCCCTGTGTACCACTGGCTGCAACCGTACCAAAATGCATTTCAGATGTTTTTGTAATGGCAATCGGGGTGATCAGAACAACAGATGTTGAAGCGTAAGCGGTCGACTGTGCATTGACTTGTACCCCAAATCCGGCCAGAAAAAATAGCAGAGCGCAGAGTTTAATTGAGGTATTCATAACTTAAATCTTTATACTTTTTAGTCCCAGTATTATCGATTATCCTAATGATAACTAACCGTTACAGGAAAAGTAGCCGAGGTATACACACCGATAGGATCAGCTGCTTTAACATTTAACGTTGCACCTACATAAAATGTTCTGGAAGTTCCGGAGAGAGTTCCGGATGCGGAGGTACCCACAACACTAAGACCGGCGTTCGCCACATCACAGGAGAAAGAATTAACCTCCATATAATCTGATGAATTGGTATGAATGACTCGAACAGCCGTGGAAGGCAGCGAAACAGTGTATGAAGTTCCGTCAACGCCCGAAATGGAAAACCCGGCTGACGTAACAGTTCCTCCAGCAAGACTCAGCGATGAAGTACGAGTCGGGGAAGCAACACCAGGTACCACAACGGTTCCGGCTGTTCCCGACACAATACGTCCAAAACTCAGGGATCCCCCTCCACTTGAAGAGATGGTAATGGCTGATACCAAAGTACCTGTCGCTGTAGCATTGGCGCTATTCTGAGCGTTTACATTTGCTCCAAATCCCAACAGGATCATTCCGAGAGCAAATAGCTTTATTGAAGTTCTCATCACTTGCAATTGTTATAGTTTACATTTACACGACAGCTAATCAATAAACATACCAACACCATCTCCAACCCATACCACCTTCATTTACTGATCAATATAATTTACAACAAAAATCCGTTGTTCCATTTTCTGGACTCGTGGCTTAAATATGGATAACGTTGCTATTCCAATCGTTTTACAAATATACCGGATTTCAAGTGAACCAGAGAAAACCAACCGGACAAAAATAAAGAAGGCTGCCCTTTCAAGGCAGCCCTCTAACCACACTATTCTACGTCCAATTCTCTCAATTGTAATTTACCGACACTGCAAATGATCCGGTATAACTCCCTGCTACCTGATTGATTCCGACTGAAAGGGTAGCTCCAACATTGATCGTCAGAGATCCGGTTCCGGATAAAGCAACTCCGGCAACAGTTTTGTCACAGTTAAACGATGCATCATCAATGGTCATCAAGTGACTGGCCCCGTCTGACAGGGTAACATCGGCTACCGGTAATGTAATGGCAACCTCCTGATTGTTTTCTCCGGTGATGGTGAACTGGGCAGCCGCAACTCCAGCTGTTCCGATCATATCGGCAGAACCTGAACGAACACCCGCATTGGAAACAATAACATCTGAAGTGGCAGTGCTTTTTCCGGCAAAGGTCCCAAATGCCAGGTCTGTTACTTTTCCAATTGTAAGAGCTTTTTTAACGGTTCCTGTTGCAGCAGCATTGGCACTGTTGGTCTGTGCATTGACACTAACTCCAAACCCAATCAGAATGATTCCGAGTACTAAGATTTTATTTGAAACTTTCATGGGGTATCGTATTTATTATCGTTTTACACCAAGTGCATTCAAGAAGTATACCATTTCAGAAAACCTGTTGCTATTTACCTCTTTATCTTTGCGTTATAACATAACAAAGCTAATTAATTATTTTCCATTTTCGGGAATTTGTAGCACAATCTGGAAGAAAAGAAAGCCGTATGGAATTTCAATAAAAAAGGGACTGCCTCATTACAAGGCACCCCCCCTCACCTATTCATCGTCAAAATATCTTAGTTGTAATTAACTGATACTGCAAATGATCCTGTATAACTTCCGGCTGTCTGGTTGACTCCAACTGAAAGGGTAGCTCCAACATTGATCGTCAGTGATCCGGTTCCGGATAAAGCAACTCCGGCTACAGTTTGGTCACAGT
>Ga0209373_10002254_pt1 | contig 19795 bp, 4 predicted proteins | sample Higcelweek5metaG_FD_187173 | JGI IMG/M metagenome (GOLD analysis project Ga0209373, IMG submission 187173) | Freshwater pond sediment microbial communities from the University of Edinburgh, under environmental carbon perturbations - High... | ecosystem: Environmental > Aquatic > Freshwater >... | reverse complement strand
CAGGTCTGGCCAGATCAGGACGCCATCATCGACGCATGTTGCGACGCCTGGAATGCTCTGGCCGCAGACGCTCAAAGGATCGTCAGCCTCGCCCTCTATCCCTGGATCAAGAAGGTCATTTCATAGGTCGGTCGGAATTATTGACGGCCGGAACAGCCTCCAGCGCTCTCAGGCTAGGATGGGAACTTCGGGCGCGCAGTCAATGCACCGCGGTTCACCCTGGATATCGGTACCAAGGGGCACCCGCTTCTGGAACATCCAGTGGGCGCTGGAGCGGACATTCACCCTGGTCGACAACAGCCTGCGCAAACCGCCGTAGAGCAGTCTCGGCGGTATCCTTGAGGATCAGATCCGAAGGTCCCGTGTCACTCCTACCACTTCAGTTGTCCGCCGGATGACGGCCAGGCGGGACATGTGGAGGAGTGACCAATGAACAAATCCGAGTAATCCTGGTAGCGGCGCGCTTCCTCCATCAGCGACAATTCCCAGGGAATGAAGGTGGGCTCGGGGGCGCCAAGCATGCGGATGTGGCGAAGGGACCGCGCGAAGCTGTTCAACCTGACAGCCCGCATGGCCGGATCGCCCAAATCGATGCCATCGCCCAGGCCATTGAGTGCCATCACGCCGTTGGTACCGTTACCCCAGGCCTGCTTGAACAGATCCAGGCAAGATTTGCCGGGATTATTGATGGTCATATGGACGGCGATGGCGTTGTTAAGCTTGTCGCTGGTGGAATCGAATGTCTGCAGTTCGGTCACCGGGGGCTTGCCGCCCTCGTGGGCGTCACCCAGTGCCAGGGCATAGCTGGCGCTGCCGGTGAAGAGGCGTGAATTTTCGCAAATCCAGGCGAAATGCCGGACGGCGTTGCCCTTCTCATCATTTTCCCATGTGCTCTTCACCGCCTCCCGTACCGGGCGGTAGCCATAATAAGCCGTATAAGCAAGGCGCGGCAAAATGAAAAGCCGACCAATGAGGGGCGGCAGTCCATGCGTGGCTATAACAAACATTTCATCAGGGGTCATGTTTATGTATAGCTCTGCCGCAAGCTTACGAACGCGGAGGAGTAATGTTACCGCCTTGTCCAAATATCCACGACCAGAGTCGTCGATATTCATTTCAGCATAAGGTTCTAGGTATTTGCGACCAATATCGTTTGTTGCCCAGTACAGATATGGGGCCGCAAGAGAGCCAATGGCTATCCCTCCAAGGATAATTTTACCGCCCAGGACAAGCAGGCCAAGCAGGGCGATCTGTCCATCCGGGTCCACCGAATTGACCGGATCATTGCCCACATAGGTATAGGGGCTGGGAAATTGCCCGGCGGGATCGGTGGCGTAAAAGCGTCCCAGGGCCGGGTCGTACAGGCGGGCGTTGTAATTGTAGAGGCCGGTAGAAGCGTCCAGGCGCTGTCCGGTGAAATTGACATCGGTGCCGGAAGTGCCCTGGCTGGCCCAGGTGGTGCCAAAGGGGCCATCGGCGGTTTGGGACAGCATTGTGCCGCTGGGCCCGTCCACCACGGCGCGCAGGCTGCCCAGATGGTCGGTCAGCAGGTAGCTCAGGCTGCCGCTGTTCGTTTGCAGGGCCAGGGGACCACCGGTGCCGTTGATGTAGTAGGTGGCGGCCACCGAGGTGCCGGAAACGGTCTGCGTGGCCAGGGGAAGGCCCGAGGGGCCGGTGATGGTGATGGTCTTGGTGGCGGAGCCGCCCCCGACCGGAGGCGTCAGGGTGGCGCGGCTGCGCCTTCTGTTGGCGCCATAGGACAGGCTCAGCGTCGAAGAACTGCCGCCGATTTGCACCTGGGTGGCCAGGCCCAGGGTGGGATCGTAACTCAGTTGGGTCAGGGTGCGGCCCGAGGCCGAGATCACATTGCCGTTGGGGTCATAGGCATAGCTGGACGTCACCGCGCTCGCGGCGGTGCCTGCGATGCCAACCGAGGTCAGGTAGATTGCTGCGCCCGCAGACCCGTTGCTGCCGGTACACAGGTTGCGCAGCTCGATGCCGACCCAGGTGATTTCGGCGTAAGTGCCGATGCTGGCGACCAGCCCGCTGGGGGTCAAATCCAGGGTGGCGGTGCCGCTGGTCCAGGCCGAGGCCGAGGCGGCGATGGTACACAGCGGCACCACTCCCAGAATGCCGACGGCGCCGTGCAGGACGGCATACCAGGCGGCGCCGTTGCCGCCAAAGAGCGGCGCGGCGGGATAGGCGGCATCGGTGGCCGCAATCCAGCTCAGGGTGTAGGTCGCCCCGGGCGGGAGCATGGTGCTCAGGCTCAGCACCTCGTAATGCCCGGCCGAGCCTCCGGCCAGCTTCAGCGCCTGGGCCGCCCCGGTCACCGGCAGGGTGGCGGTCTGGGTGCTGGCGCTGGGGCCGCCATTGTTGGCGCCCCAGGTCCAGCCGCTGGTGGTTGGATTGGTCTGGGCCTGGGTGAAGTTCACGGTGGAATTGGTGGTGGCGTTGAGGGCGGTGACCCGGTTGCCGGTAGAGCCATAGGTGTAGGTCAGGGTGCTGGTGTTGACGGGCCCCTGGGTGCGGGTCAGTACGTTGCCGTTGGGATCATAGCTCAGCGTGCTTGCTGCCATGGCCTGGGCAAAGGCGCTGCCCTGGGCCTGGCTGGCGCTGGCGCCCGAGCCGGACAGGCGGCCGTTCCCGTCATAGGTGAAGGTCTGTCCATAGGCCGGCAGTGGAAGCGGCGCCAAGGCGCTGCCCACATAGGCGTTGCTGGAGGAGGTGACCGCCCCCTTGAAATAAGTCCAGCCGGTCAGGGCTGCACCCGAGGCGTAACTCAGGCCTTCGGTATAGTAGGGTGAGGTGGAGGCGGACAGCCGCTGGTTGCCGTCGTAGTTCAGGGTGGTGACGATGGCCGATCCGCCTGCGCCCCCGTTGTTGTAGGTGGCACTGACCAATTGGCCTAGGCTGTTGTAGGTGTAGCCGGCATAGGAGCTGTCCGCTGCAATGGGCGGATACAGGGGATCGACGATGGCGGTGCCGGGAAGCCCTCCCACCGCCGCCAGGCGGCCGAAGCGGTCATAGCTGTATCCCACCTGCACCGCGCTGCCGGTGGCCGCCACCGAGGCGGTGGCTGTCAGATTGGGATAGATGATGCTGGATACCTGGTTGGCCGCGTTATAGGCGATGGTGGTCGTCCAGCCCGATGTCGGCGACAGGGTGGGCATGATCACGGTCCTGTCGACCGTATTGCCGAAGGCATCATACCCATAGGTCTCGGTGTCGTTGGCGTCGGCGCCGTCGGTGGGGGTGACCGAAACAGTGGCGGGCCTGCCGATCAGGAAGCGGGTGAACGAAGCACCATTGGTGAAGGCGCCATCGGTGTCGTAGCTGACGGTGCGGGACACCGTGCCGCTGGCCTGAGTGCCGCCGCCGCTGCTGCCGACGGTGGTGATAGTGGGAAAGGCCGCCATGTTCAGCATGCCGGTCAGGGCGGCGCTGTTCCAGCTATAGGCGCTGTCGCACATGGAGCCGGTCTCGACCACCCGGCCAAGATTGTCGTACTTGATATACTGGATGGTCTGGGTGGTGGCCGGGCTGACCGGCACGCCATTGGCCGTATAGATGAAGCGAACGCGGCCCAGATTGTCATAGGCCCGCTGGGTGGTGCCGGAATCCGGGCTGGTGATGGCGGTCAACTGCCCCAGGAAATCGTAGCTGCGGCTTTCGATCCAACTGGCGGCGGTGGTGCCCGTGGGCGGGGCATAGAAATTAGGCGGATAGATGCAGGCAACCTGCCCCGCCACATTATAGGCGGTTCCGGTCTGCAACAGGGCTCCGGGTGTCCCCGATTGCACCATCAACACCCGTCCGACCGCATCGGTGATGGTCTGCTCCAGGATGGTGGAGACCGGAGCGGTCTGGCTGGGGGTGACGGTGCTTTGCAGCAGTGCCTGGCGCACCCGCACCCGGTATGTCCCGATGGTGGTGCCGCTGGCGGGAGAGGTGCCGACCGTGGTGGCGCTGCCATAGACCGTCTGGGCGGTGCAATAGGTGGTGGTGCCGTTGACAAAGGCGCCCCGGGGCAGGTCCAGGCTGACCGGCCGACTGAGCGGCGAGGTCTCGAACAGGGTTTGGGTGAAGGTCTGGACACTGGTACCCGGCAGATAGGCGGCCCCTTGCAGGTATTGCGGCACCGTCAGGGATTGGCCAGCGGGCGTGCACAGATAGGTGCCCTGATCCACCGGCACCAGCGCGTCGCTGGAGTCCGCGGGGGCCAGGGTTTGCAGCGGCGCGCTCAGGGCCTGGCCCGAGACGGTGGGGCGTCCCAGCGTGTCGTAGAAGGTTGGGCTGGAGGTCACGACCCATTGGCTGGAACTGGGCTGGTAGCCCAGCACGGATAGGGTGTTGAAGGGCTGCCCCAACCCGTCCGTGGCCGCCAGGGACAGGGATGGGTCTTGCAGAAGGACCAGATTGTCAAAGCTGGTGTTGGGCGCGGTGGCCGTCACGGTGATCTTGCCGGCCGGAGCGGTGGCCGAGGGCACGGTGGGCGGCAGGTAGCCGAACAGGGGTGTCGATCCCGCATAGCACAGGACCATGCCGTCGATGATCACGAACAGCCAATCGGGATCATAGGCGGCGGTGGTGCTGGTCAGCAGCGCCGTGGCCTGACCAGCGATCTCCAGAGTCCAGGTACCCGACCCGCCGCCTGCCGGAGGATTGGTCCACCGCATCAGATAGGTGCCGTTGCCCAAGGTGGCCGAGGCTCCGGCGGCACTTGCCATGGACACGGAAATGCGCGCCGCCTGGTTGGGAGCGGACAGGCGGTTGCAGGTGGCAGTGCTGGCCGTATTGCCCGAATAGGTCAGGGCGCCGCCGGAGATGGCCCAGGGCGCCGCGAAGGTCCAATCGCCCGCCTGGGCATTGCGGAAGTCGTAGCAAAGGCTGTTGACCGCGCTGCCCAGAGTGATGGTGACGTTGGGGAAACTGGGGTTGAAGGTGCCTGCACTGCCGATCCAGCGGGAATAGGTGGGAATGGACAGCCCCTGGACCAGGCCGTTGGCGCCTACTCCCAGATAGGGGATGTCGCGGTCGTCCCGGATCATCTGGCGGGGTTGGCCGTTGCCGTCGATGGAGGCGGTGGGCCATAGGGCGGCGGGATCGTAGACCGTGGCGCCGAAGGCGCAATCGATGGGCATCACCCGCAATTCGTCCACATAGCAGACCGCGGCGGTGTTGGCGTTGCCAGCCTGCAGCCGCAGCCCCACCTGCGGAGTGACGCCGCCAACCGGCGCCGGTACCAGGGAGGGCAGGTCGATGGTGACCTGGAAATAGCTCCATTGTCCCACGGCGGTGGGGGCGCTGCCCGATACCGGAGTCAGAACCAGGGCGCTGGCGCTGCCGATGGTGGCGCCGGTGGAGGCGTTGTAGGGGGTCACCATCCATTGGGCCACGCCGTTGGCGGCGGAAAAGCCCGCATCGGCCCGCGCCCAGCACGAGAACAGATAGCGGCGCGTCTGGTCGGTCGGCACCATGGACAAAAGGGGGCCGGACGCGGCGGAATTGGCAGGCAGGGCCAGGCATCGGGTGCCGGTATGGTAATCGGCCTCGGTCAGGTAATTGTCCATGGACCAGCCGGCCACGGTGCTGGTCCAGGCGCCGCAGGATTCATAGGGCTCGCAGCCGTACCACAGGGCGCTGCCGCTGCCGCAATTGTTGATCTGGGTGATGGGGAAGGTGCCGGTTTGATCGAAGGTAGTGATGCTGGTGGCGCCCTGGGCATTGATTGTGCTTTGGACCTGGCCATTGGCGGTGACCGACAGCACCTGACTCAGCAGTTGGAACGCGCTGGCGGAAGGAACCTGCCCGCTGGTCCACGAGGTGAAGCTGGCACCGGCATTGAGGGCGGCATAGGAGCGTTCCGGCGCCCAGGAGTTCTTTCCATTGCTCCAGTCGCGCCAAGTGGTGACGCCCATGGCCACCACGGCGGCGGTCTGGCCCGTCGGCTGGGACTGACGCACCACCTGAATGACTGGGGACAGCAGGTTCAGGGCCAGGGTCGGGTCATATTGGCTGTAGAAATAGGTGTATTGCTCGCTGACAGTCACCGCGGTGAAGGTGGCGGCGACGGCGCCCGAGGCCAAGGCGGTGGTCACCGTGCTCGATCGTGCCGAGGGAAAGCCGATGGTGGAATTGTAGCTTACCGTCTCGGTGGTGGTGACGCCGTCCTGAAGGCTGCTGCCTCGGACTTGGCGGGCGTAAAAGCCCGTTCCGGCGCTGCCCAAAGGCAGCAGGGCGACGGTGTGGCACAGGGTGGTCTGCGATACCGGCAGGGTGGCGCCCGCGGCGATGACCGAGGATTGGTACAATGTCCCGGCCATGGCCTGGGTAAAGCCCGAGGCATTGCCGGCGCCGCTGGGATAGGGGGTGATGCCGGAGGTCTCGGCGCTGGTCAGGCCGGTGTAAAAGGCCATGGTCACGGTGCCGTTGGCGGGAGAGGCGGTGGTGGCCTGGCCGGGAACGGCGGTAACAGTGTTGAACACGGGCAGGGTGCCCATGGGGTCGATGGTTCCCGCCTGATAGGAAAAAGCGGTGGAAACCACGCCATTGACCCCGGTTTCGCTGGAATAGCCGTTATTGCTGGTGACGCTGGCGACGGTATAGCCGGTCTGCCCCCCCTGGATCTGGTTGAAAACCGGCCGGTACAGAGTCAATTGTGAGCCGTAAGTGCCGGTATAGGCCACAAAGGCGGTGCGGCCGACCAGGGTGCAGCCGGGCGTGGTGATCTGCGCTCCCGCCAGGGTGATGGCGCCGGTGCTGGGGGCCACAGCACCATTCTTCAGCAGATAGGCGTTGGCCTGCTCGCTGGCGCCGCCGGTGCCGGTCTGGAACAGCAGGTAATTCTGGCCGAGAAGCTGGATGGTAGCCATGTCCGCCACAGACATGGTGTTGGGCAGGCTCAGGACCGACGCCCAGGTGCCGACGCTGTTGCGGAACCACAGATTGGTTCCCACCACGGCGTAATTTGCCGCCGAGCCCGACGTATTGGGAGCCACCGCCGCCAGGGGCGCGGTTCCGGTTCCGGTGACCGCCAGATTGGATGGCACCGACCAGCCCTGCCCCACCGGGTCATAGACCAGCAGATCGGCGATATAGCCGCCGCCGGTGGTGGGGAACAGCCGCGCCACCAGATCGGCCCCCACGCTGAGGGTGGGCGTGCCGGTGGCGGCGGCATAGCCGATGGTGCCCGAGGCGAAGCTGGTCCAGGACGTACCGGTGAAACGGTAAAGGGTCTGGCCCACCACCACCGTGCTGCCGACGATGGTGGGAAGGGTGGCGGTGGAGGCGGTGATTCCTGCCCAGACCTGCATGGAGATCCGGGTGGCGGCGGGGCTCCACCAGAAGGTGTTAGTGGCGGAATAGGAGGATGGCCAGACCTGTGCCGATGTCCAGGCGGCGGCGGGACCCCACCAGAAGGCCATGGGGGTGGTCTGCGTGCTGCCACCCTGGATCACGAATTGGCTGGCGATGGCGAAGCCCTGGCCCATGGACAGGGCCACGCTGGCGCCGATGGTGGCGGCCACGGTCTGGGTGGTGGCGGCCTTGTTCCAGGTTCCTGCTGGCGACAATTGCCAAAGGTTGAAGCTGGCCGTGCCCGTGGCCCCGATGGCCAGGGCGCCCATCAGGGCTCCGTTGGCGGCCAGGGCGAAGCCGCTGCCGGTGGCGCCCAGGCTGGTAACGCCGTCGGCCACCCAACCCGACGCGGTGGTGCTGGTGTTGGTGATGCCGTTGCCGGTAAAGCGGAAGGGGAACAGGTTGCCGGAACTGGTGCCCAGCAGGGCGGCGAAATTGGCCCCGGCCACCAGGGTGGCGGTCTCAGTGGCACCCAGGGCGGGGGACAGGATGAAGCTGGCCATGGGGAACCAGGCGCCGGGGCGCGACCAATCCCGCGCGGCCGTATAGACCGTGCCGCCCACATATGCCGCGCAGCAATCGGGGCCGGTGGCGATCTGCAGCGAGGCATAGCTGGCCGAACCCAGGGGCACCCGCATTACCGTGTTGGTGATCCATCGCCCGTTCCACACATAGCCCTGCACCAGGGCATTGGTCCCGTTTTGCCAAGTGACCACTGCAAACTGATCGGTGACGTGGACGACGGGATTGCTGGCCCCCGGTGGTGGGGTCAGAGCCAGGGAGCGGTTGGCGAAGCTCAGGGTATTGGCCTGGTAGGCGTAGCTGATGGTCCCGCCGGTGGGCAGGGTTACGCTGGACAGGGCGCCGTACAGGGCCGAATTGGCGAAGATTGTGGTGGCGCTGACACCGTCGCTGGCGTTCTGGCCCCAATAGGCCAAGAGGGTGGGCGGCTCGGTGACGGCGCCGGTGGAACTGGTGCGGGTGACCGAGGTCAAGAGCCGCTTGGTCAACGTACCGCTACCCAGGCCGACGGCGTAGCCGAAGCTGACCCGGGTCACCACCAGACCCGACGGTGCCGCCAGGCTGATCGAGCTGAGATACAGGGTCTGGAAGCGGTCCTGCCAGCCATTGGGCGGGACGGGATTGCTGTGGGGGTCCTGGTATTCGCTGGATTGCTTGGCGGCGTAGCTCAGGGTCACCACGGCGCCGTCGGGGGCGGTGATGGTGGAAAGATAGCTGGCCTGCGTATAGGTCAGCCCGCCCGCGGCGGAAACCGGGGCCGAGACCTGGGTATAGCCATAGGTCACGGTGTTGCCGAACAGATCGCTTACGGTGGACAGCGACCACCCTACTGCCAGGGTGCTCTGATTGGCGGCCAGGGCGGTGGGATCGCTCCAGCCGCCCCAGGCCACGGCCCAATCCACCGTTTCTCGGCCCGATGCTGCATCGCCCAGCACATAGGTGATGCCGTTTTCGTCAATCACCTGCCATTTCTGGTGCGAGGGGTAATACGTGATCTTCCAGAACACGTAATTCACCGCCGCCCAATTGGACGAGCCGTCGCTGTTGACCCCCAGGCAGACAAGCGGCGAAACCACTCCGCGCAGGGACAGGACGGTGGCGGAATCCCCGGCGGTGGTCGAGCGGTCATACGAGGCGAAAATGCCGTCGCGGCCCATCGACCACCCCAGTCCCATGGAGCCGGTGGGGGAATCCTGGTTCCAGGTGGTGGCATTGCCCAGGATAGCGCTGTCATAGGCGGCAGAGAGCGTCACATCCAGCCCGTTGATCCCCGGCCAGGACAGCAACGGCAGCGTCATCCGCGCCTGGCCGGTGCAGGGGTCAATGCAGGAGATCAAATCTTGCGCGCTCATGCCGGGAACTCCGAATGCGTAGGCTGGTGCGGATATGGCTATTCAATCTTGAGGTGTTCGGCATTGCCGAGGCTGTTGGAGAATGGATTAAGCCTGCTCCAGAACGAGGGTTGGGCGGCGGCTTGGGTGTTCTCGCCCAATAGGGAATTGGTCTCGGAAAATCCCGTCTCGGCGTCCAAGGAAAAGTTCTGCAATTCAATTTCAATATTGGGCTCAACCGTTGGGACAGGTTGGTATCCGCCGTTGTTTCCACCGCCGTTGTTTCCACCGCCGCCATTGCCGCCGCCGCCGCCGCCGCCGCCGCCGAACAGACCGCCCAAGCCCCCTCCACCGAACAGGCCGCCCAAGCCCCCTCCGCCGAACAGGCCAAGTCCCCAGCCGATCAATCCGCCGAGGATGCCCAGCCCGGCAATTCCGCCGACAATGGCGCCCCAATTGGGAGAATTGCTCTCCAGCCCCAGCGGGTCGGAAAATTGCAGCGGATTGCCCTGGACATAGCCGTACTGGTTGAAGCTTTGCGGGCTCATGGCATTGCCCAGCAGGTAATCGGCGCCCAGGAAGCGCATCTGCGCGGTGCTGTAATTGCGTGCCCGCATGTACAGCAGGCCGTTGCCGTCATCGACCGCGCCCATCTGGCCCGAGAAGCGGAACGGCGTCACCGTATTGCCCGATTGGGCGTAGACCTGACCGAACGGACCGAACACCACGGAATCCGTAACGGCGCCGCTGGCGGCATCGGTCAGAGCCCACAGATTGCCCACCGGATCGGGGTGGAAATAGCGGCCGGTCCCCGAGGCACCCTGCTGCCCGATCAGGCCCAGGCCGTGGATGAAACGGGTCTGGATGGTCTGGGTGGCATCGCGGATCTCCAGCAGGCGATCGGTCGCGTCGGTCATGGGGACCGGCCCGCTTTGGGCATAGACCGGCCAGGTCTTGGCCATGCCCTGGATGCCGCTTTGCGCCGAGGCGCCCACTACCGCGCGCACCGGGTCGGCGCGCTGCACCATGGGTGCCTGGAAGGAATTGATGTCATAGACGAAGTTGGAAATGGTGGTCCCCACGGTGGAGGACACCCGCAGCCCGTCGGCGTCGAAGACATAGGTGGAAGCGGTGGTGCCGGGCAGGCTGGCCGCAATGGTCCGGCCGAAGATGTCATAGGTGAGAGCAGGTGTTGCCGCACTGGCTCCCAGGTAATTGCCATCTGCATCGAAGGCCGTGGCCGTTCCGTTCACAGTCGCCAGCTGATTGGCGGTTGAGCAAGTCAGGGTGGTGCCGGTGCCGGGCATGACCGGCACCAGAGGATTGATCACCGTGGCGCTGTGCAACTGGTTCAGGGAATCGTAGGTGGCCGACCATTGGGCAATCACCAGACCGTTGGAGGTGTGCAGCACGCTGGTGGGGCGGCGGCCGGGATCGTAGCCATAGGCGCTGGCAGCGCCGTTGGGGAAGCTGACGCTGGCCAGGCGGTTGTCGGGGGTATAGCCATAGCTGACCACCTTGCCGGTGGGCTGGGTCCAGTCGGTGACCGTGACCATGCGCCCCAGGGCGTCGATGGCGTAGGACACCGTCTTGCCGTCGGAATAGGTCAGAGTCTCGAGCTGGTCTCCGGGCCAATAGGCATAGCCGATGGTGGCACCTTCCACACCCGTGCGGCTGGATTTGCGGTTCCAGTTGTCCCAGGTGTAGCGGATGGTCGCGGTGCCCTGGGTGATCAGGGTGCGGTTGCCGTTGGCGTCCAGGGTGTAGACGATGGGCGTGCCGCTGGCCGGGCTGATCTGGCTCAGCCGCCCGCCGACGTCGAAGGCATAGGTCAGCGCCTGGCCGCGACCGTTGGTATAGGAGGCCAGCGCGCCCCAAGGGGTGTAGGTGCTGGTGGTGGTGCCGAAGGGGGCCACCTGCTTGGCCAGGCGGTTGAGCCCGTCATAATATTGCACAGTGGCCCCGGTGGTGAAGCCCGGCCGCCCCACGGAAACCGTCTGGCAGCTGGATGGGGTGTCGAAGCCCCACACATAGGATGTGACGATGGCGGCGCCCGTGCCTTGGGCGGTGCTCTGGGCAGTGGGGCGGCCCAGGGCGTCATAGGTGAACGTGCCGCTCCTCTGGCTGGCGCCACTGCCCTGAACCAGGCTGACCAGCCGACCGTCTAGGTCGTATGAGTAGACCGTCGCATTGGAATTGGCGTCGGTCACCGTGACCGTGCGAGTCTTCGATCCGTTGGGCCCTGTGCCGATGCCATAGGCGGTGGTGGTGACGAAGCCTGCCTGATCGGTCTCCGAAACCACCCGGCCCAGCGCGTCGGTCACCGTCACTGTGGACGTGGCCGCCTGGGTGGTGGTGGTCGGATAGGTGACGGTGGTGACGGTCTGCTGGGTGTTGGTGGCCGCATCGGTGCGGGTGCTATAGGCGATGGTGACGGAGGTGCCGTTGCGATCGGTGATACTGACCGGGCGCCCGGCCGGATCGGACAGGGTGGTGGTGCTGGAGGCGGAGGTGGTGTCGGCCAACAGCGGCCATGTGGTGGAGGCCGAGCGCTGGAAGGGTCCGGCGGCGGCCGGGACCATGGCGTTGGTAAAAGTGTAGAGCAGGCACTTGGCATCGCTCTGGCTCAGCATCTGCCCCATGGAATTGCAGACATACTGGGTGGTCAAGGCCAGCGGCGAGGCCCCGGTGCCGGTCAAGGTGGTGGATAGCGGGAAGTTCAGGTTGTCATAGGCGTACTGCACCAGCCGACTTTGTCCGCCGAACGCGCCATAGGTGATGGTGCTCAGGTAATTGTTGGCGTTGTAGGCATAGGTCGTGGTGTTGCCCACCGCATCCTTGACCGACAGGCAGTTGCCGTTGGAATCATAAGTGTTGGTGGTGACATAGCCCGTGCCGGTCTGGCCCGCATAGGTCAGAGTCGAGGTCAGGATCTGGCTGTTGTTGTTGTAGGTCAGGCCCTGGGTGGACAGCACCGTGCCAGCGGTGCCGCAGGTCACCGTGACCGGTCGGCCGATGGCGTCGGTGGTGATGGTGGTCACTTCGCCCAGGGCGTTGGTGACGGTGTGGACCGCGCCGTTGGCGTAGGTGATGGTGGTGACGTTGCCCAGGCTGTCGGTGATGGACTGGGGCAAGGTCGGCGCGGCGGTGGCGTAAGTGATGGTCTGTTTCACCCCGAACGGATCGGTCACCGTGGCGGGGGTGTTGTTGCTGTTGTAGGTGTAGGTCCAGGTATTGCCCATGCTGGCCTGGTAACCGGCCGACGGGCCTTCGTAGACCGAGCGGGTCAAAAGATTGGACGCCCCATCGAAGGTCTGGGAAACCGCCTGGATGGTGGTGGCCGACAGGGCGGTGATTTGGCTCAGGCAATTGCCATTGCCGTCATAGGTATAGGTGGTGGCGTTGCCCGTGCCCTGGCTATATCCGGCGGTGGGACCGGAATAGACGATCCGGCCGGTCAGGTTGCTGTTGCCGTCATAGGTGTTGTACTGGGCATAAGTCTGGCCGCTGCTCAGAGCCTGCGAGCGGGTGATGCAGGTGCCGGTACTAGTGGCGGTGGTGACGGAATAGGCATTGCCGGCCATATCGGTTCCGGTGGCCACCATCACCGGGATGCCGTTCAGGGTGGTCGATTGATAGCTGAAGCTGGTGCCGTAGGTTTGGCCCGCCTTCAGGGCCCGCGCATCCTGTTGGCGGGTGACCTGAGCATTGGTGTAGGTGTTCTGGAACACCGTATTGCCCAGGCCGTCGGTGGCCGACACCATCAGCGAGGCACCGGTATAGGTGAAGCTGCGGGAATTGTTGCAGGGATCGACCATGCCGGTCAGATCGCCATTGGCATTGACCGTATAGGTGACCACCCGGCCCAGGGGGTCGGTGACGGTCTTGAGGTGGTTGTTGGCATCATAGGCCAGAGTCAGGGCCCGGCCCGAGCCGGTATCGGTGATGGTCTGCAGCAGCCCCGCGCTGTAGGCCAGTCGCACCGTATTGCCCACATGGTCGGCAATGGTGGTCAGCAGCCCGCCCGAGTTGAAGGTGTAGGTGCTGCGGTCGGCATGGGTCAGGGTAAAGGTGCCGTTGGCGTTGACGTACAGGCTGGAGCCGGGAAATACGCTGGCCGGAATCTGCGCGCCCGAGACCGAGGAGGGAATCTGGAAGGTCTCGGTGCGCTGATCGGCCCACAGCACATAGGAATAGCCGCCGGACTGGACGATCTGGCTCATGTAGGAATGCGTCCAGCGGTTCCCCATGGGCGAGACAGGAAACACCGGATTGGTGGCGTGGGTGGCCCAGGCGCCCCAATAGCGGGTGGTGAAGATCAGCGGAACCAGCCCGTTCACCACCAGATCGCTGTTGGCATACATGTACGCGCCCGACAGCACGTCCACCGGATCGGAAACCACCGGCGGCGGGGGCGCGGGCGGCAGGCTGACATTGGCCGGAGCGCTGGCCGGGCCGGACAGGTTGCCCGGGGCGATGGCGGTCACGGTGACGTAATAGCTTTGCGCCGACGAGGCATGGGTGGCGCTTTGCGCCAGGGTGGTGGAAGTGCCCGTCAGCGAGGGCACGCTGTACACCGATGCTCCCGCGCTGGTGTAAAGGGCCACCGTATAGGTGACGCCCGTCTGGGTCAGCGCCGTCCAGTTGACCGTGATGTTGCTGGAGGCATCGCACTGGGCGGTCACGCCAGTCACCTGGGCGGGGCCGCCCACGGTGATGGGCCAATAGGCGGACCAGCGGCCATAGGAACCGCTGGAGACGGCGCGAACCCGCACCTGCACCACGGCGCCGTTGACCACCGACGGGCTGGTCAACACCTGGGGCGACGTGGCCGGATTGGCCTGGGCCAGCATCTGGGTATCAGCGCTGTTCCATAATTGGGCGACGAAGGTGGGGGAACTGACGTTGGTCGCTGCGTTCTGGAAGGTCACCGTCACCGTGTTGGCGGTACCATCGGCCTGCACCGTGCCGATGGTCGGCGCGACAATGTCGTAAATGGTGGCCGAGGCAGCCGGGCTGACGGGGCCGATAGCTCCGGCCGGCACGCCCCGGGCGGTGGCGGTGAAGGTCTGTGGCGTGGCGGCGTTGGGGGTGTAGCTGCCGATGGCGGCGCTGGCCGTGCCCGCGCTCAACACCGGAGAGGCGGTGGTTCCCGTCACATTGGTCTGGTTGACCGCCAGCAGGTAGGGCACCGTCGCGCTGAAGGTGGTCAGCGTTGCCGTCAGCGTGCCGGGCGGATTGCCCCCCTGGTCATAGATCAGGCTGACGGTCGGGACGGCAGGCAGGGACGGCGGGATGGTGGCCGGGCCGGAGATGGTGCCGTTGGCGGCACTGACGGTGTAGGTGGCGGTACTGGCGGCGAAGGCCACGCTGCTGAGATCCACGCAGGTGCCGGACACCGTGGTCGTGGTGAGGCTGCCGCCGGATGGGGTGACGGTGACCGCATAACCGGCGGCTTGGTCCACCGCGCTCCACTGGGCGCCGAAGCTGCCGGCGGCGGCGGAATAGGGCACCGGCACTGGCGTGTTGAGGCCGATGGTGGCCACGCTGGCAGTGGCGGCTGGGCCGGTGGTGCCGCTTTGGGTGGCTGTGACCGCGATGGTATAGGCGGTGTTGAGCTGGAAGGGCGGAGTGGCGGCGCTGGCCTGAGTCTGGGTCAGGGAATAAGACGGGCTGGACAGGCTGGATGCCGGGGCGATCCAGGTGGATCCGCCGCTCAGGGTCGCCCCATAGGTTACACCGGCACCGTTACTGGCCCAACTGGCCGACAATTGGCGCGAGGAGCAGAATTGCAGGGTCGGGCTGCCCAGGGCATAGGTGGTGCCGCTGCCACCCGCTCCCGTGGGGGCGGCGGTGAGCGGCCACAGCAGGATCAGGCCGGAGGTGCCAGCGGTGGGGGCGCGCAAGGCCGCGTTGCTGATGATCTGGCCGAGGCCCAGCACCGCATTCCACAAGCGGAATTCGCTAAGCTGGGCGCTAAGGCCGGGCTCGCCGCTGACACCCGCGCCCAATTGCATATCCGCCGAAGCATCGGGCCAGGCGCCGGCCGTGCGGGTGATGGCGGCCGACGCGCTCCAGGCCAGGGCGCAATCCACCACGATGCTTACCGCCAAGGTGGTGGCGGTGGAGGGCGCCACGGTCACCGCCACATGGTGCCACTGCCCGTCGGCTACCGACAGGCCGGTGGCCACGGTGGCATGGCCGCCGAATCCCACCTGGAGATTGGATGGCGTTTTGATCCACAGCCGGTTGGGGGTGCCGGAGGCTTGATCGTCATAGCTGAAGATCACCGCCCCCGCACTGGCCTGGGTCGTGTTGATCCAGAATTCCACGGTGACGCCGCTGCCGGGGAAGTTGGCGAGATTGGTGCTCAGCGAGGCGCTGCCGTTGAACTGGGCGACCGTCGAGGCGGTGGCGAGCGCGCTTTCATAGCCGAAGACGAGGTTCGTGATGACCGGAGCGGTGGACACGGGCGCGGACCTTGTCAGGAGGTGGAGGTGGCATAAGCGGCCGACAGCAGGTTGCCCGCGCTGTCGAAGCCGTATGTTTCGGTGAAGCCTGCGGCCCGGGTGATCGTGGCGATGCGCCCCAGGGCGTCGTAGGCGTAGATGATGTTGGATTGGTAGGGTCCGGTGACGCTGGCACTCCACGGCCCCAGGGTGCCGGGGCCGCTGGCCCGCACACAGGCGGTAAAGACGATCCCGGCGCCAAAGGCGGTGGCGTATTGCTGAGGCGATTGGCTGGCGGTGGTGTTTTCCGGAGAGACGGCGTTGCTCAGCAATTGGGTGGCGTAGCCGGTGACGTTGCTTTCCCCGGACGGTGACCACGCCAGTTGCAGCTTGGACCCGGTATAACCCAGCAGCGGTGCCTTGGGCGGGGCGGTCAGCGGGATCAGGGTGGGGCTGGGCGGCCCCTGGACCACGCCGTTGGTGGCGACGATGCTGGTGGGATAGGAGGTCAGCGCCGTCAGGGTGGCTGCGATGGTGGTGGCTGTCACCTTGCCCACGGAATAGGCAGGCTGGGTCAGACCCTGGACGGTGATGGCATAGCCGTTGGCGGTGGCATCGCTGACAGCGGTCCAACTCAGGCTCATCTGCCCGGCATTGTAGGCTACCTGCACCCATTTGGGCTGGCCCACCAGAGCGGTATAGACGGGGGTGGGCGGGCCGGTGACCACGCCGCCGCCGCCGGTCGCCGATACCCAGCAGGTGGTGGCGTTGCTGATGCTGACGGGCGAGTTGAAGGTGTAGGCGGTTCCCGTCACCGCCACAGTGGTGACGGGCGATCCCGCCACCTGCTGGCTGGCCTGATAGCCGGTGCAGCCGGCCAGGCTTTGCCAGGTCAGGGCCAATCCGGCGCCGGTATTGACCACGGCGGTCATGGTCGGCGCCGAGGTGATGGCGGTGTAGGTGGTGCTGGGCGGCCCCACTGAGACGCCGTCGGTAGAGGTGGCGCAGACGCTGGCGGTATAGGTCACTCCGGCGGTCAAGGGCGTGAAGGTGGTCGTGCCACTGGTGGAAGCCTGGGACAGGACGGGACCGGTGGCGGGCTGAAGAAAGGCGGTGCAAGCGGCATTGCCGCTGGGGGCCGTCCAGGTCAGGGCCAGGGATTGGCCGGTGGCGCACGCCACCCCGGCCAGCGTGGGAGAGGCGGTAAGCACGGTGTAGGTGGTGGTCGGGCCGCTGGTGGTGGCGTTGCTGACCACATTGGACAATTGCACCGCCACGGTGGTGGTGTTGGCGGCGCTGGGCGGCGTTTGCAGGGTAAAGCTGGCGGTCAGACCGGTGGTGCTTTGGGATGAGGATGAGGACGTGCTGCCTTGGGTCTGCAAGGTCACCGCATAGCTGCCGGTGTAAGCGGCGGGGGCATTCCAGCCCACCGCGATGGAGGACAGCAGATTGCGGACCAAGGTCACCACCGGCGCCGCGGTCAGGATGGGAATGGCGGCGCTGTAGGAGCCGATCCCGCCATCGGCGCAGGCGATGTCCACGGTGTAGGAATGGGCTGCATTCAAGGTCGTGGGGATATTCAACATGGGCATCGAGGTTCCGGCATAGCTGGTGGATGTGCCTGCCGTTGTGTCGGTGACCCGGATGCTGAATGTGCTGCCGCCATTTGGATTCCAGCGGACGGACAAGGTCCCAGCACCGTTCTTCAATAAATATTGAACCACTGTGATGGAGGGTGATGCCGTCATGACCAGATCCCCTTTTGCGTTGTATTACAGATGTCTTTTCCCAATGCCTGAGCTTCGCAGATCACTCCGACCTGTCATGGTCGGATTTATTCCGGCCATCCACGCCGATCCGCCAGTACTTCCTTGGAAACGTTGGCACTTGCGGCGCCGCGTGGATGCCCGGCACAAGGCCGGGCATGACGGTCGAGGTGGAACCTGAAACAGCGGGAAAGGCTGTTAACGCAAATTGCGATCGCTTTTGTACATTTGTGCATTGTAGTAATCCCGGTGCCACCCTTCCGGCAGAGTGGACAGGACCTTGGCGGGATGGAGCTTGTCCTTGCGGGAGTAATAAGACTGGGCCCGGCCGTCGCCCACCAGGATGCCGTTGGCGTAGAAGGCGTGCTCGGCCATGTCCACCGCCGTGCCATGGCGCTGCTGCGGCCCCAGATCCAGGTTCCACACCGCACCGTCATAGGGCATGTGCTGGACATGAACGATCTTGGACGGACCGGATTCGGTGGTCACCACGTCGCCCACTTTCAGGTTCGAGGCCAGCTTGACCGTGCCATCGACCAGGGGAACCGGGTGGAAATCGCTCATGTCGACGCCGTGCTTGTTGGCGGTCCGGATGCGGATCAGGTGGCCCTTTTCCTTGCCGGTCCAATAGCTGGAGACCTTCAACCCCTTGCCCTTGGGGCCACGGACCATCTGGTCGACCTGTACGGTTTCGATCTTTTTGCCCTTGGTCTTGCCGTCCATGGAAATGACCGTGCCGGGGGCCAGGCAGCCCCACAAGAAAGTCATGGGCGGCAGCGCCAGAATGCCGTCGCTGCTGACCATCTGCGGATCAGTGGTGATCAGGGCATTCATCGGGTTGCCGGACGTGTCCTGCACCGTAATGATGAAGTTGTAGATGGCCTCTTGGGTCGTTCCGTAATAACTGGCCGTGTAGATCGGGCAGACGGCACCGAATTGGGCGGGATTGATGTTCCAGGAGAGCACCGATCCGGTAGGGGTCACCTGGCTGGCGATGGAGGTGTTGTCCATGGCGCAGGCGACCGACATGTTCGGCAAGCTGATGCTGGCGGTCAGGCTGGCGTTGATGAGCTGCCCGGTGGTCGGATCGGTGGCGATCGTCGATGGGAAGGTCACGCTGCCGATCTGCGGCATCTGAATGACGCCGAAGGGATAGGAATAGGTGCAATTGGTACCGGTGCGGTTGAAACACAGGTTGGTTTCGTAAACGCCGGGCGAGACCTGGGTGGCGACGGGGGCGGTATTGACGATGGTCGTGACGCCGACGGCGGTGCCCATTGTTCCCGTCACCGGCTGGGCCATGGCCACCGAGGCGGTATTGGACAACCCCAGGGTGGCCTGTGCGGTGCTGCCCAGCATGCTGGCCGGATAGACGAACAGATTCACACCCTGCGTATGGTAGGCGCTGATTCCCGCCTGGGGCGTTCCCGTGGCGGTGCTGTCCACCATGCCGATATCGCCGATATTGACGTTGCCGGCGGTCGTCCCGACCTGGGTCCCGTTGGGGGTGTACAGAGAGATGGTATTGGCGACTGCGACGGGATCGTTGGGGACGACGCTGGTGGTAGTCGCCTGAACCTTGCTGGTGTTGGACATGGGAATGACCAGGGACACCGGTTTCAGGTTGAACGGCTCATTGGCAATGATGGTGGTGGGAATGACGATGTTCTTCGCATCGGCGGTCTGATAGATGGCCTGCGCACTGGTGATGGCATTGAACAGCGACGGAAAGGCCGAGGCGGTCAGGCCGGCGGCGTTCAGTTGGCTGATGACGTAGCTCTGGGTGGCGGGGTCACTCAGGTCGAAGTACCCGCCATAGTTTGCAGGGGTGGGGGGAAGTGTGGGTTGCGCGGCCAGCGGGGACAGGCCCAAGCCGACGAAAGCCAGTCCCAGGGCCAAAGCCTGGCGGAAGACTTGAACATTCACGGTCGCATCCGATCAAAAACATTAGTGCGTACCGTCCACAGTCTTACTACCCATGCGTGCGGTCAAGTAGATTCATGAGTCAAAATGGTAGTTTATACTAACGGCCAATTTCATTGAACGTTGCAAAGCCCTCGCCGGGCGCGGCCGTCCGGCCGCCGCCGCAATGGCGGCTGGACCAACGGCCGCAAGTCAGAACTTACGGCCGCTGGTTCTCTAATCGGTGTCAACGCCTGGCACACCATACCTTCTGCCTGATCCGTGTGATACCGACCGACCTATGAAATGACCTTCTTGATCCAGGGATAGAGGGCGAGACTGACGATCCTTTGAGCGTCTGCGGCCAGAGCATTCCAGGCGTCGCAACATGCGTCGATGATGGCGTCCTGATCTGGCCAGACCTGGATCGAGAGGAAGCGTTCGCGCAGGTAGAGCCAGATGCGAT
>Ga0209373_10002253_pt1 | contig 19797 bp, 17 predicted proteins | sample Higcelweek5metaG_FD_187173 | JGI IMG/M metagenome (GOLD analysis project Ga0209373, IMG submission 187173) | Freshwater pond sediment microbial communities from the University of Edinburgh, under environmental carbon perturbations - High... | ecosystem: Environmental > Aquatic > Freshwater >... | reverse complement strand
GGTTGACTCCGAGGGAGGTGTTACTCAGCGGAGAACCGGGAGAGTTGTCAAAGCCTTCCGTTGCGAGAGCCCAGACCGTGGAGGGCGGCAGCAGGAGCGCGAGCAGAACCAGGAACAGCGCGGCCCGAGCGCTCAGGCGGCCGCGCCGGGGCGCGCCGAAACGAACGCGCGCCCCTTGTGCCGCCGCCCCCGTGTTTTGCTGCCCGGGCTTCAGCCTCATGCCAGGTTACTCTTCAGCACGTGGCGGGAACTCGCCGTCGAGGGCAATGCAGAACTGCAACGTCAGGTATGGCTGCCGGTTGGCGTGCTTGCCCCATTTGCACACGTACGAGATTGAATCCAACCCCAGAGTGACTTTATTGTCCTTCGCCGTAATGGCGTATCCGGCGACCTCGGTCCCCCTCCCCTCGCCAACAACTGACCTTGCAAACGAGCAGCCTTCCGCTTGGAGCGTTGTCCCCCGAATTTCGACGGCCCGCATGGCGTGCTTGTGCTGGGGCGTGTGATCTGGAAGAACGTAGACACCCTCCGTGCCCAGGGAACTGGCGAGCACCCGGTCGGTCAAGCCCGGCCCCGCTCCTGCGCCCAGGGCAGCGCGGCCGTTCAGGTTCGGCAGTCCGAAGTTGTTGCGCCCGTCTCCACCGAAGCGGTTGCCGAGAAGCGAAAAGAGCACGGAATATTGGGCGACGTTGAGCAACTGTCCGTCGCAGCGCCTCCAGCCGTTGGGAATCACGCCATACGCGAAGAGACGTATTTCCCCAATGTAGTGGTCATAATCCGTCATGTCTTCTTCCTCCCTATTCCTGGTCCCCGGATGTCGGGTAGTCGCCGACCAGGGCTATGCAGAAGTTAACAACAAGTGAAGGCTGCATGTTGTTGTGCCTGGCCCCTTGGCCGCTCCAGGCGACCGTGCTGGCGGAGAGGAAACGCGTCGGGGGTTTGGTCGGGTCAATTTTCGAGTACAGATAGCCTACTTTGTCGCTGGGCACAGTTCCAAGAACAGTACCCGTTACTTGCATCGAGCAGGTTTTTTTGGACGAGGCGAACAGTTCATGGCCATGGGTCATAAAGGTGTCATTCGTCAGCGCAACAGCCTCTTCTCCGCCATTATTGCCAATCTTATACGTTTCGCTGACGCCAATTGGCGTTCTCCCTCTGAGGTCTGGCAGGTTGAATGTCGTCTCGGTATGACCGAAGGCGCCGTTGAGAAGTTCATGCAAGGCGCTGTACTGCAAAATTTGCAATGCCTGGCCATCACATAGTGCCCAGCCTTCCGGGATAGCCCCGGAGCCGAAGAGACGAATTTCTCCAAGACATGGTGTCTTCATGCCTTTACTCCTCGTCCTTACCAGCCATCAGACTTCCTTCCGTGGCGATGATGAAGTTTATGCACAGGCTCGGCATCATGTTCTGGTGCGGCAACGGGGATGGCGCCCCAGTATATCCGATCACGCCATCTTCCATTTCAACGGCTGTTTCCTGATTAATGTACATCTTCGCTATGGTGCAGTCCGCGATATAGTTCCCAGAAGCAGTCAGTTCCGTTCCCGGATATGCTCCTGAGCCGCTTTTCGCACCACCGAGGCATACACGGTGCCTGTGCTTCGGGGTGTCTGCCTCGGTCAACAGAACATCCTCCTCGCCGAAACTTTGACCACACTTACGTAACGTCATGCCTGGTCCCTGCCCTTTGTGGACAGGCACACGGCCCATAAGGTCGGGCAGGTTGAAGTACTCCCCGCCACCGCCGTAGGTGTAGGAGATGACCGAAAACAGGGTCAGGTATTTGTTGCGCTCCAGGCTGCGTCCGTCGCAGATCTCCCAGCCGCGCGGGGCATACGTGCCGGCAATCATCCGTATTTCGCCGCAATAGTAGTCAATGCTCATGGTTGCTGACTCCTCTGTTGATGCAAAGATGTTTCCGGATACGACGCACCCCGCCTCCAACCCGCCGCACGCCCCGGCGCGCTTTGTCCATGCACCTTGGTTCGTCGAAGCGTTAAAGTTTGTTAGACATTACTATGGACAGAAGGTTAAACAACTAGTAAATTTACTAGAAGATGCGACTGCTGAGAGGGCTTTTTTGGGGGGGTGAACGCGTGGACAGAACCAGCATAAACGGCTGTCTCGACAGTTTCCTCTCTTGCCTCACCGCCGCCACTTCAGTCCAAGAGACCTGGGCTGAGGCCGTTTTATTTATGAAATCTCTGGGCTTTGACCTTATTGTGTATGGCTATGGAGGTGTCGGCACCGACGGGCCGGAGATCAAGGTCGAGACGCTCTCCAACTTCCCTGCCGCCTACCAGGACCGCTACCGGCAGGAGCGGTACCACCTCGATGACCCTGTGGTGCATCACTGCGTCGGGAGTCTCTCGCCGCTGCGGGTGGGACGTGATTCCCTCCACCTCTGGCCGGGTCAGGGCCGCAGCCTGACGGCGATCCAGCGCCGCATAGTGAATGAAGCAGCAGAGTGCGGCATGGCGGTTGGCGTGGCTATTCCTCTCCGCTCGCCAGGCCGTTATCCGCTTGGCGGCATGTCACTGTCCAACACCATGCGCCCAGCGGAGTTCGAACGCTTCCTCGCCGAACGGGGGCAGGTCGCCCACTTGGCCGCGCTCTATACCCATACTCGTTTGCAGGTGCAGCTTCAGGTGCATGAGCCGACCGTTTCCGGCGTCATCCTGTCGTCCCGGGAACGCGAATGTCTGCTCTGGATAGCGCGCGGGCTGTCCAGCAGGGAAACGGCGCAGCGGATCAATCTGTCAGCGAAGACAGTGGATTTCCACATCGCCAAGGTTATGGCCAAGCTGGGAGGCGCCACCCGCGGCCATGCCGTGGCCCGCGCCATCACCCTCGGCCTGCTGGACCCGTGAGGGGAACCGACCTCTCCTGGGACCAGATACGGCCCCTTCATTCCCTTATTGTTTTCCGACCCTTGCGCGTGTGTTCATCTGCACACTTTCACGCATCCGCCTCAAGCCGTGGCTGGAGAAGTCAAGGGGATGATCTTTTGCGTGATCCCATCTCTTTGCCTTCTCGTTCCCGTCAGTTCCTCCGAGCCAGAGCGAAACGTCGCTCCCCCTCGCCGTCGCACGAACACTTACCACGCCAGCGCCGCGCGTCGTACCGTACCGTTGACGGCGTGGGGGAGCGCACCGCATTGCCTTTGTGCGCGCACCGGGCTGCGCACCATCACCGCGCACTGAAGCGCACACTCTCGAAGTCTGAATAGACTCGCGAAGCTACCGCTGGCGTCCGGTTTTGTTGACGCCTCGCGCTGTCAACAAAACCGGACAGGATTTCATTCCCGCCAATTTCACCGCCTCCTTCAAAAACCCATTCTCCAGCCCTTGATTATTTTTCAGCCCAGGTCGCAGGCTACTCTGTGCCTCTGTTTTGTTTTGGGCTTCGAAGCATTTCGCTTCGTGAACGGTCGCCTGCTCAACGGAGTGGCTGAAATCGCCCACCAACAGTTTGCTGGGGTGACCATGAAGTCGCCTCAAGGCCCTGAGTCGCTCGTACCTCCCCATTGGGGGCGAGCAGAACCACCGGACAGTCCAGTCCGCAAACCCGCTGCAAAAGGAGATGCAGCGCAACATGGACCTGCGGAGTTGCTACCGCTGGCGCCGGGGACATTCCCCAGCGCAGATGCCGACAAGCTCGGCGCGCAGGCCAGCCTACTGAAAGAGCACACTACTCAACAAGAAGAGACAACCTGGCGCCACGGAACGGACACGGAGCAGAACGGAGCGAATATGGGAACACAGCGTTGGCCGAAGTCGCTGCACTCACAAGGCGAAGCGCTTTTGGGCGGCATACGCGCCATCGGGCAAAAGAAAGGCACGGTTGACCGGCGCTTCATCCGAGGCATTGGCACCTGGGGCGTCTATCGGAGTGACATTCATCGTTTCGTGGAGTTCCTGCAGCGCGCTGGGTTGCGTGACTTGCGCCAGGCGCGGCGCGTCTCGAGTTTTGTCCGCACGTACATCGCCAACCGAGGCCAGACACTCCGTGATGCTGGCGGCTCTTTCCAGACCATCGAGCGTGAAATTTCCGCGCTCACAAAGCTCTCGCACGCGCTGGATGTGTACGCAGAGCGCCACGGAGGTAAGCCGGCGGCGGATATCCGCACTGTTCTCTCTGACGAGAAGGGGCATTGGCGCACCGAGCTTTCCCCGCGTTCAAACGGCTGCTCCTCGCGCGCGTATCCCGACTCCGCCGGCCTCTATGCCGCCATTGCTGATGCTGGCCTTCGGCTCCAGGCGAAGCTCATGGGCGAAACAGGCTGCAGGGCGGAAGGCGTCGGCGCTCCAGCGCGCGGCAGCAACCCGCTCACGGTCGCCAACCTGCTCGGCATGGGCACAGACCCGGTCTCAGGTGAAGCCGCCGGGCGCATCACGGTCCAGGAGAAGGGCGGCAAGCATACTGAACACTTCCTGAAGCCGGAGACGTACCGCGAACTCGAAGCGCAGATCGCGGAGCACGGCCAGCTCCTTTCTCCATACCGCACCTTTCTGCGCGCCGTCGAAGCAGCGGCGCGGGCGACGGGGCAGTATGCGCCGGGCCGGGGCACGCACGGGCTGAAGTGCAGCTTCGCACAGTCGCGCATGCACGAAGCCATTGAGGTCGGCTTGTCGCATGAGGAGGCAAAACAAGCTGTGGCAAACGAGATCGCGCACAACCGCATGGACAGCGTTGACGTGTACTTGAGGGCCTGATGGCGAAGCTTGTGGCACATCCCTCCGACCTGCACACGGCCAAAGAGCGTGAACGCGCTCTGCGCTGGCTCGCGGGACTCGCCGAGGCGGACCGGGCTCGCATCCTTGCCGACGCCTTCGCAGCATGCGCCTCGGCCTCGCCGCCGGATCCATACGTCTCCCTGCTCATCGCCATCCGTCGCTTCGGCTTCGACACGGTCCGCCGACGCGGATTCCGTGCCGCCGGGCCGGAGCAATTCGAGGATTTTCAGCGCGTGCGCGAGTCCCGTGCCAGGAACTTGCGGGAGGAGCGGCCGTCGCCCAAACGGGACAAAATGCTTCAGCGCTGGGCTCTGGTGCGCGAGCTTCATGGACAGGGGCTCGGCTTTCGGCTCATCGCTCGCTACTTCTCGAAGCAGCTGCGCATCCAGGTCTCGCCGTCGTATCTGCGGAAAATGTGGCGTGAGCTGGAGCACGGCGGCGATAGCGGCCTGCCGCAACCGTAGCCCGCACGGCCCTTTCTGATGTTGGTCCTCAGTGCCTCCGTTCTCTGGCTCGTAGTCTTCGGCCTGCTGCTCCTCTTCGCCGTGGCCTTCATCCTACGGCGCCCCCTGACGATTGAGCTCCCGACGGCACCCCCCTCCTGAATACGCCTCCAAAGGCCGTGCAGCCCATCGCACGGCCAAACGCCACCGCCCCGTCGGGCATTCTCCGCGCAAACGCTGGCGTCGGACGCCTGGCATGCAATCTGGTTTGCCACCGCCAACCACTCTGGCAGGCCGAGCAGGCCATTCCGCATGTTCCAATGCATGGCGAGCCGCTAGCTGCGCCCCGTGCATGGGGAACGCAAGCTTCTGCTCGTTTGCCGTGGTTTGGAGTGACGTAGAGGTTTGTGCTCCATCGCCTTGCGACAACACGCTGAAATTGCATGAAATGAATTTGAGGCGTCTCAAAAATGCCTGGAATGCCAGGCTTCGAGAGCCTCGAATATCAGGTCCTCTGGGTCGACTTCTTGTGCGAGTTCTGGGAGATCATGATCCCTTTCACCTCAACAGGAGATGCTCCATGGTCAACCCGTCGCCGACCCGAAGGATTCTGCTCACGCTATCGCATGGCATTGTGGTTCCCGCCTTGTCCCGCCACACCGGCGCGCCTTGCCGCGCGGTGCAAACTCGCTGGCTCGTCGTCGAGATGAACGACACACTGCGACTTGTGGGCTGCCGCGACCGCAAGGGGCGCGTGTTTCGGACGGCTGTGCGCGACAATCTGCGGCTGCAGACGCGCAGCGTCGCCAACGCCCGCGAGCTGCCCGCCGGCGACGCACTCGTACGGGCGCTCGATGAGGCCGCCACCCCGAACTTCGACATGGAGGCCAGCGGGACGCTGTTCGACTTCCGAACGCTCCGGCTCGTCGACGGCATGGACAACTACAGCGCCTGGCCGACGGCAGGCGGCGACGTGGTGGCCCGGCTGTCCAGCACGCACGGCATGCTCGTCCCGTCCGAAGACCCGCTCAAGCCTCCGTTCCGGCCTGTCGGGCTGTTGTGGGAGAACGGCGACTTCGCGCGCAACTCATCAAGCGCCATTCTCTCGTTCGTGAACTCCGTCGGCGTGATTCTCGCCGCCGCATACCCCGACGCCTTGGCCACGCGCTTCGTGGACCGGAACACCGCCGCCTGGTCCGACTGGATGCCCGCTGCTCCTGACGAAAAAGCAAAGCGGTCCGCGGCACGAATGGAAGCCACGTTCCCGAAGCGTCAGCACGTCGCTCTCACGCCGGAGCTCGTCTTGCGGTTCATCGGCAAGCACCCGGGAAGCGAAGCACTGTCGCTCAAGCCCGGCCCCACTGTCCACATTGTCATCTGGAAGAACGCCGTGACCCGGTCCGGCAAGCGCGTCAGCGCCGACCACATGTTCCTGCGCCCATTCTTTGAGCATTGGATGGACCCGGCGCCGGCCGAGTAAACTCGGCATTTTCCGGCAGAGTTCATGAAGCTCCGGAGTGGCAGCGCTCCGGGGCCTCTTGTTTGTGGCGTCAGGGCGTCTCTTGCCTTTGGCGGCGCCGCAGGAATGCTCGGAGCAGGCATCGGCTCCAGCCTCATGCACGTCTGGATCCGACTCTTCCATCTGCCCAAGCTGCCAAGTCGCGCGGCCGATGAAAGCCCGTGAAACGGAGGGCTTTCCCGCCGGCGTGCGTGGACCCTGCTTCGTGCAGATCCATTCCCGTTCGACCAGCTCGTATGCCGTGCCGGTCTTCATGACGATTTTGACGCTCTTGTCTGGGCTACACGTGATGGACTCGACAACGCTGCGCAGTTGCATGGCGATGCGCGCACGGCGCGCGTAGACCGCCTCGTCCGACATGTCGATGTATCCCGGCAGGCCGGTGTCAGGTGACAGCACGGCAGCGTCGGAGCGTCCACGGAATTGCGTCGAGTCTTCCGCTGCCTGGCGCGCCGCCGTGGCTTCGGCACGTGCCTTCATGAGTTCCTCGCGCAACGCGACACGCTTGCGTTTCAGCTCGGCAAGCTGCTGCCCCAGTTCCTCAAGCTCCGCGAGGTCGTCGTCCACGAGCAACGCCACGTGCTTCTGGATTCTGGCATCCGCATGCTCAAGCTGCGCTTGGAGTGAAGCAATGCGGTCTGTGTGCTGTTTGAGGGCGGTGCTGTGAATGCCAACGGCGGCGGCGATGTCCAGATCGTCCATGAGGCCGGAGAGCACGAAGTTCTCAACATACAAGTAGTTGAAGTACCGCCTGTTCGAGCAGCCGTGCCCGGCATGCGCGGAGTTGCACGTGAGATAGTGTGCCCACGGACGGATGCCACTTTTCCGGGTCTTGTCTTGCGTGGCCTTGTGGTAACCCATCGTCCCGCCGCAGACGGAGCACCGGGCGATTTTTTGGAACAGGTTTGCGTACTTTTTGCCTTTTCTGCCCCGCTGGCCTTTCCGGCGGAGAAACGCCATGTCCTGCACCCTTTCGAACAACGCAGGGTCGACGATCTCGGGGTAGTATCCGGCGATGACTTCCTGCCCCTTGCCGCCTTCATCGGTCTTGAACTCCGCGATGTAGTCACCAACAACCGCACGATTACACAGCAACTTTTCTATGTAGCTTCTGTGCCACACGGCCTTGCGCGTATTCCATGCAGGAACGCCTTCCTTGATAAGCGTATTGGCGATGACGCCGCGGCCGTATCCGTTCACGTACATGTCGAAGATGCGACGGACGAGCTGCGCGCGCTCATCAAGCACGTGAATTTTGCCGTCGTGGACTTCGAGCCAACGCGGCACTTGGCTCGTCACGATGACGCCATCTTTCGCCTTCTTGCGTTTCGTTTCCCAATTCGCACACGATCTGAAGGACTTGTGCTCGCTCTCGCTGTTCGAACGCATCATATCCGCAAGGATGGGGAAAAAGGCTGCGTACGAGGCGAGGTCGAGGATCACATTTTGCGCCGTAAGGCCGATTCTGACGCCGTGTTGCGTGATGTTGAGCAACAACAGCAGCGCTTCGTTCACACGATTGCGGGTCAGACGGTCAAGGGATTCCGCGACAAGCACTGAGCCCGGCGGCACTTCACCGCTCTCGCATCGCTGCAGGAAGCGGCCGAGTTCGCCTGTCAGGGCGTTGTCGCCGCGAAAAGCCGAGACGCCGATGTCCTGCATGGTTTCGGCGACAGGCAGGCTATGGGTTTCGACGAATCGCACGGCGGCGTCGTGCTGCCGCCGTTCGCCGTCGCCCCACGATTGCGCTTGCGACGAAAGCCTGATGTAAATATACGCCTGTGTCGCCGGGGGAGTGGATGGGTGTGTAGTTTTCATGAGAACACCTTGCGGCTTCGTCTTTTCATGATGCCAGGATTTTTTTTGGGGTCAGGCCGTGCCTGGTGATGCCTAAAACGACAACAACCAGTAATTGCTGGCGAAGCTTGTTTCGCTTTGGGTAAGATAATTCTTCTGTGCTTCCCCGCCAAAGGGCCTAAGGCCCTCTGGACTCCCCATGAAAATCAGAGGAGCTTCCGCGCAAAGCCGCCGGAAGCTCCTCTGATTTTTCGTGCGCTGGGTCCTTATGTAAGAGGATAGGCCGTCATGGAATAGTCGGGGCACGTTCATCAAAATATGTTTTGAGCGTGATCGCTTTGAGCTGGGCTTATTGGTGCCGGTGCGTGCCTCCGCAAGTCAAAGGGCCTGTTCCGAGCATTGCTCGGAACAGGCCCTTTGACTTGCCCCGAGGGGGCCTGGGGGGAATCATTCCCCCCAGCCGCCGGAGGCTCTTTTCTTGCTGCCGTTTTTTACTGCACCACCCACACAGCGCAGTTGCGGGCGTTGTGCACCAGCTTTGTAGACACGCTGCCGAAGAGAAACTCCTCGCCCTTGCTTAAGCCCCGGCGGCCCACCACGAGGGTGCCGAACCCGCCTTCCTGCTGCATGTCGAGGATGGTTTGGGCCACGCTGGGCTCCGCGCTGCACAAAAGGGTGCGCTCGGTGATGGCGTTGTCCGGCAGGCCTGCGGCGGCAAGCCGTGCGCGGGCGTCCTTAAGGAAGTCGAACACGCGTTCGTGCTCCAGCTTGCACTGGCCGAGCCAGGCCTCCTCGGTTTCGAAGAGGTCGCGGCCGGGCGCGCGTTCGATATACAGCAAGGTCACGCGGACGCCGCTGGCGTTGGCGAGGATGCTTGCGGCGTAGTCCACGGCCCGGCGCGCGTTGTCCGAGGCGTCAACGGCGATGAGAATGTTCTTGAAGTCCATGCGGCCTCCTAGGTCTGCGGTGGGTCGGCGGGCTAAGCCCGGCGCAGGATGTCCAGACAGGGTTCCAACTCGGCCAGCAGCTCCGGCACGGTTTCGTAATACACGTCGGAGTTGGCGGAATAGTGCATGAGCACGCGGTTCAGCTCCTCCGGCACATAGGGGAAGAGCTTGCGCAGGTTCACGATGCGGTGGCGGAAGAAGAGCGAGCAGTCGGATTCTGTGATGAGCGGCCCGTCCATGTCCGCGTTGGCGCGGTCCTGAATGGTGTGCACGCCCTTGCCGGTGATGAAGGCCAGGATGTTGCCCAGGCCGAAGAGATCGAGGCCGAAGGGATTCTCGGTGGTGTCGTAGCCGTAGTCGAAGTCGATCCAGCAGTACTCGCCGCTGGCGTGGTCCACGTAGAGGTGGTCGCGGCGTATGTCGCCGTGGCTTTCTCCGTTTTGGTGCAGAAAGAGTATGGCCTTGCAGGCGCGGATGAAGCGCTCGAGAATGCCGGGATAGATTTCGTGGAAGTAGGTGCGGTGGTCGGCTCGGATGTCCTCCACGTTCAGGTCCAGCCTGCGGCCCTGCACGCGCTCCAGCACGCGCACCAGGTTGCCGCGCTCGTCCTTGAAGGTGACGCCCTGCATGAAGCGAGGGTCGCCCGTCACGAGCTTGAGGATGCGCGCCTCCTTGGCGGCGCTGCGGTGGCAGGTGATGGTCAGCGGGCCGATGTGCTGGTCGAAGGTTTCCTGAAACTCCAGCTTCAGGATGCGGTACTGCCCGGTCTCAAGCTCGGTGCAGCGCTTGACCCAGAACTTGGGGTCCTCCATGCCGAAGCGCCTTTCGCGCTCGTCGCCGTGGACAAGAAAGTGGCGTCCGCCCACCTGGATGACGTCGCCGTAGCTGATATTCATGAATTCCGTGGTGTCGGTGAAGACCGAGCCGTAGGTGCCCACGCTCGTGGGCGGCTTGAAGTGCTCTATGAGGGCGCGGACGGACATCTTGGGCGGCGGGGGAACTGGCTCGGGCATGGTGCGCCTCCTGGTTCAGCCTACCCGTAAATTACGCATTTTCGCACGTATGGTCAAGCGCTTGGCAAAGCTGGCCGCCCCGGCGGAATACCGGAGCGGCCAGAGTGGCGGGCGCGGCTATTTGCCGAAAGGGCACTTGGGGAACACGCAGGTCTTGCAGTCGAGGCAGAAGCCGCCCTCGGCCATTTGGGCCAGGTCGGCGCGCTTGAGCTGCACACCGGCCAGCACGCGGGGCAGCAGCAGGTCGAAGCTCGTGGCCTTGTGGAAGAGGGCGCAGGCCGGCACGCCCATGACGCGCGCGCTGCCGGCCGGGCAGGCCAGGCGTCCCAGCAGGGTCATGGCTCCGGGCAGAATGGGCGCGCCGTAGAGCATGTCCGTCAGCCCCGCGGCGAGCAGTCCCTTGCGGGTCACGTCGTCGGGGTCCACGGAGAGCCCGGCCGTGGTGATGATGAGGTCGGCCCCGGCGGTGAGCAGCTTGCCCACGCTCTGGGCGATGCGCTCGGCGTCGTCGGGCACGATGTCCACGGCGACCACGGTGGAGCCCAGGCACTCCACCTTTTCGCGGATGACCGGGGCGAACTTGTCCTCGATGAGTCCCTGGAACACCTCCGTGCCGGTGACGAGAATGCCCACGCGGGCGGGCTTGATGGGCGCGATGGAGAACAGCGGCCCGGCGGAGAGCACGGCCTGGGCCTTGTGGAAGTTCCCGGCCGAGAGATAGAGCGGAATGGCCCGCGCTCCGCCGATGGCCTTGCCCGCCTCCACCAGCACGCCGTGGTGGCGCGTGGCGCAGGTTACGTCGGGCACAAGGTTGAAGGCCTCCAGCTGCTCGCGGTTCAGCTCCAGCACGCCGGTCACGGTGGCCTTGAAATTCACCTTGCCCTCATGGGGCTCCTCGTCAAAGGCGACATTATCGCCCGCCATGAGCTTGGCAAAGGCCAGGGCGGCCTTGTCCTCGTGGATGAAGCCGTCGGGCGTGTCCTGCTCCAGATAGACATGCGCCCGGCCCATGGTCTGCAGGCGGCACACGTCGCCGCCGCTGATGGTCTGGCCGGCGTGGAACTCCACGCCCTTGCTTTCGCCGGGCACGATGCGCGTCATGTCGTGCAGGGTCTTGTAGCCCACGGCCTCGCTCACGGGCACGGCCACAAGCTGCGGCCCGGTCTCGACCGGGATTTGCTCGTGGGCGATGTCATGGGGCGAGCCGTGTGCCGAGCCATGGGTTTGGCAGCCTGCCTTTCCGGCCGAGCCGTAAGGGGCCTCGCCCTGGCAGCCGCGGCAAATGGCGCCGTCGCTGGCCGGGTAGGCCTCGGCGCAGATGGGGCATACGCCCACGCGGCCCATGCTCTTGTGCCTGCGGAAGCGGTCGTCCACCTGCACTGGGGCCATGGAGCAGAGCGTGTCGCCCGCGGTTTCTATCTCGCGGAACAGCCGCTCCGTGTCCTGGTCGGCCTTCTTTTTGAGCTTGAGGAACCAGCCCTGGATTTCCTCGTACGGGGCCATCTTGTCCAGGTCTATCCACACGCGCACGCCCGTGCCTGTGTATTTGTCATACAGGCTCAGCGCGTAGCGGCCCAGGTTCAGCACGCGCATCCAGCCATTGCCCAGGGTGCAGGGGGTCAAAATCTGCACGGCGTCGGGCAGGCACTTGGCCGACTCGGAAACGGCGTCGAACAGCGTGCCAGCGGGCAGCTGCCTGCGCGCCAGCTCCACCATGTACCCGCCGATGAGCAGCCCCGGCGCGGGGTAGCCATGGAAGGCAGCGGCTTTGGTTTTGAATTCCTCGAACGTGTAAGTGCCGATATTCATGTGTGTTCCCGGTGTTGGTAGTTATGCTCTAAAAAACATAAGTAAACATTAATAGCCAGTGGACCACTTTTGGTCAACTATTTTTAAAATAATCGTGACAGTCTTCTTGACGTATATACCCCATACGGGTATAGGGGTAGCTACTGGGCAATGCAAAACGCGGCGGGCCTTGGGTCTGGCTGCATAACCGTAAAGAACAAGCAGACAAGGAGACGGACAATGAAGCGCAGCAGCATATTTTTCGCCATTCTTCTTCTGGTTCTGGCCGTGGCCGGCATGGCCTTTGCCGAGGGCAACGCCCGCAAGGGGAAGTACCTCTACCGCTCCAAGTGCCGCACCTGCCACGGGGCGGGTGCCTCCGACCTTTCGCCCAGCTCCAAGACCCAGGCCGAATGGAAGAAGGCCTTCGCCAAGCCGGAGAGCCTCAAGTGCGCCAAGGAGTGGAAGGGCCTCTCCGCCGAGGACAAGGCCGACATCTTCACCTATCTGCACGACTACGCCAAGGATTCCCCCTCTCCGGCCAAGTGCAACTAGCATGACCGCGCAGGCGGGCCGGGGGTGGTTCCGGCCCGCCAAACACAGCCAGGGGACCGACCATGACTGACCGACAGCTTTCCCGACGTGATTTTCTTCGTCTTGCCGGAGCCTCCGCAACGGCGGTGGCCGCCACAGCCGTCGGCGCCGCAACGGCGCAAGAGGCCCGCGCCGCCGCCAGTGCAGCGCCTCCCGCCTGGGAATCCAAGTTCGGCGTGTGCGATATGTGCTTCAACCGCTGCGGGCTCATCGCCCGGGTGGAGCGGGGCGTCATCACCAAGCTCGATCCCAACCCGAAATTCACCAAGTCGCGCGGCATGCTCTGCGCGCGGGGCAACGCCGGGGTGGACCAGGTGTACGACCCGGACCGGCTGAAGACCCCGCTGCTGCGCGTTGGCGCGCGGGGCGCGGGCAAGTGGAAGGCCATCGGCTGGGACGAGGCGCTGGACCTCGCCGCCGCGAAGATGAAGGACATCGCCGCCAAGCATACGCGCTGCGGCATGCTTTTCAGCGCCGGGGCCGACACCCAGAGCCAGTTCGTGAACCGCTTCGCCGAGGCCTTCGGCTCCTACAACGTCACCAGCCACGAGTCTCTGTGCCTGCTTTCGGGCAACCGCGCCTTTCTCGACACCTACGGCGAGGTGCCCCTGCCGGACGTGAAGAACAGCAAGTACGTCATCCTGGCCGGGGCCAACCGCCTGGAGGCCCTGGTGACGCCGGACAGCATGGACCTTGTGTCCATCATGAAGGCCGGAGCCAAGGTGGTTGTGCTGGACCCGCGCTACACCAAGAGCGCGGCGCTGGCCTCGGAGTGGTGGCCTGTTCGGCCGGGGACCGACATGGCCTTCATGTTCGCCTTGGCGCATGTCATCATTGCGGAAAAGCTGTACGACCCGGCGTATATGCAGGAGCGCACCAGCGGCTTTGAGCAGTTGGCCGCCCATGTGGCGGACAAGACGCCCCAGTGGGCGGAGGCGGAGACCGGCATTCCGGCCCACGACACCGCGCGCATAGCCCGCGAGCTGGCCGCCGCCGCGCCCGCCGCCATGGTCTATCCTGGCCGCCGCACCTCTGACTATGAGAACTCCACACAGATCCGCCGCAGCTTCGCCATCGTCAACGCGCTGCTAAGCAACTGGGACCGCCCGGGCGGGCTGGTGCCGTCGCGTCCGGCCGGGGTCAAAAAGGGCGCGCCCTTTGAACCTCCGTTTTATGACGACAATCCGCCGGGCCGCGTGGACCAGGGCGGCGTGCCGCTGCTCTTTGAGGATGAAGGCTCCTTCGTGCTCACGCGCGAGGCCGTCATCAAGGGCGCGCCGTATCCGGTCAAGGGCTGGATGGTCTACAAGACCAACCCCATGGCCACGGCACCGGAACGGCGCAAGACCCGCCAGATGATCGACGCCCTCGACTTTCTTCTGGTGGTCGACATCACCATGAGCGACACGGCCTGGATGGCCGACCTGGTGCTGCCCGCGCCCAGCGCCCTGGAGCGCCAGGACCCGGTGCAGGCCCTGCAGGCCGGAGCCGAGGGCGCCTGCCTGGTCTGGCGCGACCCGGTCATCGCGCCGCTGCACCAGTCGCGGCCTGTGTTCGACATCGTCAAGGCGCTTTCCCAGCGTCTCGGCTTTCCCGAAGCCTTTGACTTCGACATCCCCAAGTACCGCGAGCAGCAGTTGGCGGCCTTCCCCGAGGCGGCGGAGATCTTGAAGCGCGACGGCGTGTTCTACCCGCCCAATCCGCCGCTCGGCACAACCGACGGCCAGCCCTTCAAGACGCCCAGCCAAAAGATAGAGCTGTTCAGCACGCGCTATGCGGACAAGGGCCTGGACCCCCTGCCCGTGTACCAGCCGCCCAAGCCCGCGCCGGACGCCGCGCGGAAGTTCCGGCTGGTGGTGGGCCGCAGCGCCTGCGTCACCCAGGCCAGCAGCACGAATAACGCCATGCTGTCGGAATTCGAGCCGGAGAACACTCTCTGGCTCAACGAGGAATCGGCCCGGGAGCTGGGCGTGGGCCAGGGCGACATGGTGCTGGTGGAAAGCCCGGCGGGCCGGGGCGAACTCCGGGCCCTGGTAACGCCGAAGATCCGCAAGAACACGGTGTACATGCTCTCCGGCTTTGGCAGCGTGTCCGGTGGGCTCTCCCGCATCAAGGGCGTCGGCGCGTCCATAGTGGAGCTCATGGAGAGCCGCGTGGACGCCATCTGTGGCAATTCGGCCATGCACGAGACATACGTCAGCGTGCGCAAGAAGGGGGCGGCATGAACCAGCGGCTCGCCATGGTCATAGACTCGGCCAAGTGCATCGACTGCAAGGCCTGCCAGGCCGCCTGCAAGCAGGCCAACCACGTTTCGCGCGGGGCCTGGCGCAACTGGATCAAGGAGGCCGCGCCCGTAGTGGAGAACGGCAAGCTGGCCCGGGGGCACTTTCAGCCCGGGGCCTGCATGCACTGCGACGAGCCGAGCTGCCTTGCCGCCTGCCCCACGGGCGCGACCTTCAAAAGCGCGGACGGCAGCGTCGGCATCGACCCCAAGCTGTGCATTGGCTGCGGCAACTGCATCGCCGCCTGCCCGTACGGCGCGCGCTTCCGCGATCCGGTGCGGCGCAAGGCCGACAAGTGCGACTACTGCCCGCAGCGCCGCGCCGCCGGGCTTGCTCCGGCCTGCGTGGACACCTGCCCCACCAAGGCGCGGGTCTTCGGCGACATCAACGACCCGGACAGCGCCGCGGCGAAGCTTCTCGCCGCCAACCAGGGCCGGGTGGTGCGCATAGTGGCCAAGGGGCGCGATACCAAGCCGAACATGTATTACATCGCCTCCACCGCGCCGGAGGGCTGGGCGGTCAAGCCCGTTGACCCGCTCTCCTTCAACGCGCTGACGCAGGTGGTCGCCCCCCTGGTGCGATACGCCGTGGGGCTTTCCGGCCTGGGCGTGCTCGTCATGCTGGGTCGCCAGCTCATGGCGGGACAGAAGCCAAAGGCCAGCCACCACGCCGGACCGGACACGACCAGCGATCCCGAAGCGGAAAGCAGGCAGGGCACGGCGAACAAGCCCGAGACCGCAGACAAGGAGGACGGCCATGACGCCCGCTAACGCAGAGATCAAGCGCCACGCCCCCTCAGACATCCGCATCCATTGGTTCAACGCGGCCTGCTGGCTGCTGCTCCTGGTCACGGGCCTGGGGCTCATCAAGAATGAGAAGCTCAACCCCCTGGGCGCGTGGCTGCCCGACGCCCTGCGCGGGCTGTTCGGCGGCGGCAGCGCGGGCGGCGCGGTTCTGCTCACAATCCACGAGATCATCGGCGTGGCCTGGCTTCTCGGTTTTGCGGCCTATCTGGCGGTGAACGGCGGCGGGGCGCGCTTCTTCCTGGCGGAGATCTTCAGCGTGCGGCCCGGCGACCTCTCGTGGCTGGCGCGCAAGATGGCCCGCATGACGGTTGGCGTGGGCAAGGAACTGCCGCCTCAGGGCTACTACAACATGGGCCAAAAGGCTTTTGCCCAGGCCTCGGTGGCCGGGGGCGCGGCCATAGCCGTCAGCGGGATCATCCTGCTCCTGTCGGACAAGCTCTTCCCGGCCTCCCTGGCGTGGCTGGTGGGCTGGGCCGTCACCTTGCATTATCTGGCCGTGGGGCTGGTGTTCGCGGGGCTGCTCGTGCACATCTACATGGCGGCCATCTCGCCGGAGGAGAAGCCCGGCTTCCGCAGCATGTTCACCGGAAGCGTGCCCGCGGACTACGCCCGCCACCACCACTACCTGTGGGTCAAGGGCCTGGAGGAAGAAGGGCAGGGCGGCAAGTGAGGTTCAAACGGACGCGGGGGGACCCCTGGTCCGATATCGTCGGCAACCCTTTTGATCAGAGGAGGAGACCATGCGACACGGCAAGCGACTTGCCCAGCTGTTGATTCTGGCAGTGCTGACCCTGGCCATCGCCAGCCAGGCCCAGGCCGCCACCCCGGACTATTTCTACAAGCATCTTGTGGACATTAACTACGTGAAGCCCCTGGTGAAGGTGCCGACTCCCGCGGGCTTCATGCTCATCGACTCGCGTCCGTATCAGGCCAAGTATGTTCCCGGCTACATCCCCACGGCGGTCAGCATTCCGGACAGCGAGTTCGACAAGAAGACGGGCCTGCTGCCCAAGGACAAGAACACCACCCTAGTGTTCTACTGCGAGGGGCCGGAGTGCAAGCTCTCCCACAACTCCGCGCGCAAGGCGGAGAAGCTGGGCTACAAGAACGTGAAGGTGTTCCCCGGCGGCTATCCGGAATGGGTCAAGGCGGGCAACACTCCGGCCATTGGCGTGGAGGCCGTGAAGGACATGCTGGCCAAGGGCGAGAACTACCTGCTTGTGGACTCGCGCCCCCTGGTGAAGTTCCTTGAGGGCAGCATCCCCTCGGCCGTCTCCATCCCCGACACGGTCTTTGAAAAGAAGACGGGCCTGCTGCCCGCGGACAAGGCCACCCTGCTGGTGTTCTTCTGCGGCGGGTACGACTGCCCCCTGAGCCACAAGGGCGCGCTGAAGGCCAAGGCCCTGGGCTACGACAACGTGAAGGTCTGCGAAGCAGGCTACCCCGCGTGGGAAAAGGCCTACGGCGCAACGGGCGGCGGGCTCAAGGCGCAGGCGGGCGGCGTCGAGGGCGCCATCGACGTGGAGCAGTTCAAGAAGATTCTGGCCGAGAAGCCGGAGAGCATCACGGTCATCGATGTGCGCGATGCGGATGAATATGCGGCCGGGCACCTGAAGGGCGCGGTGAACATGCCTGTGAACGAGCTGGAGAAGAAGCTGTCCGGGCTTGCGTTCGAAAAGCCCGTGGTGTTCGTGTGCGCCACAGGCTCCCGCAGCGGCGAGGCCTATTATATGGTGCGCGACCAGCGCAAGGACGTGAAGGACGTGTTCTACCTGGAAGCGACCACCAAGTGCCAGAAGAACGGCGATTGCGAGATCGTGGACAACAAGAAGAAGTGATGCGTGCGCCGACGCCCGGCCTGGGGCCAGCGCTCCCGGCCGGGCGTCTCTTTCTCCGTCTTTGCGCTGGATTGCCTGTCAGGTGTATGGATATTTCCGATTGAAATTATCGGAGAAATCCGCTAGCAAAATGCCCGTTGCGTCGCATCGTACAGGAGGCCCCCCCTTGCCAAGTTTCCGCATCAGTGCCAAGCATGCTCCCAGTTTGCAGCGCGGCACCCCGCAAGCCCCGTGCGGACTGGGTTCGTGCCGCGGGCACGACAGATACCCCGATGGCGGCGCAGAGCGTTTCGGCGCCGGGACAACAGCTTTTCAGGAGGCGGCCATGGCCAAAGAGATCAAGGATCAAGAGACGCTGAAGAAAGATGTTATGGCGCGCATGAAGCGCATTGAGGGCCAGGTGCGCGGCATTCAGCGCATGATCGACGAGGGCAAGGAGTGCGAGGACATTCTGGTGCAGGTGCGCGCCGTGCGTTCGGCCCTGCGCTCCGCCACCACGCAGATAATGCGCCGCTACCTGTTGCGTTGCAACGAGCAGGCCGTGCAAAGCGGCGACCCGAACGCCCAGTATGAGAAGCTCATGAAGCTTGTTTCGGATTTCATCGACGGCTAGCCGCCAAGACCAAACGGACCATTCCTCCACATCGCCGGGGCACCCCCGGCCCTTTCCGTGCCGCCTTAACGGGTGGGCGTCTCCTCAACATTCACGGGCTTTGGCAAATGTTGCAGCGCGCTCAGCGAGAAATCGGTGATGTGCCGGGCCAGGGCCGCAATGCCCGCCTCGTCGGTTCGAAGCGCGGGCGAAAGCTTGTCGATGACGGCCCTGTTGCGGAAGATGTGCTGGCACTGCCCGGCCACGCTCATGGCGCAGCGGAAGGCGCGCGCGTCCTCCGGCTTGGTGCCGTCGTTGAGAACCTCGGCCACGAGGCCGCGCAGCAGGGCGGACAGGGGCATGATGTACAGCGCCACGATGTGGTCCAACGCCGGGGTGGGCTCTTGCAGCTCCCTGGCCATGAGCTTGCCGCACCAGGCGAAGCGCTCGCTGCCCATCATGCGCAAGAGAAAGGAATGGACAAAGGCGTGGAGCCGGTCCTCAGCAGGCGACTCCGGCCCCAGGCCGAGGGTGGGCGGGTAGCGCTTGAGCCCAAGTTCAAAGGCCTCCACCAGCAGGGCCTTGTACAGGCCTTCCTTGTCGCCGAAGTGATAATGCACGGCGGCCACATTGGCGTTGGCCATGCGGCATATCTCGCGCACGGTTGCGGTCCGGAAGCCTTTTTCTGAAAAAATCCGCCCAGCTGCTTCCATGAGCCGGCCCTTGGTGTCTCCCATCTCCACTCGCTCCATGCATTCCTCCGGTCTGGCGTTGAAACGAAAGATTAAAACGCTTGATTGACAGAGTCAAATGGAATACTCACACTCTTCCGCTTTTGGCGGGGAGGAATATGCAAAACAATGATGTGAAAGGGACTGCCGGCGACTGGCGCGCACTCTCCGTCGCGCTTTCCGGCACCTTCATGGCGACACTGGACGCGGGCATCGTCAATACGGCGCTGCCCACCATCGGCCAAGGCTTCGGGGCCAGCTTGCCCCAGGTCCAGTGGATCGTCGGCGCGTATTTCCTGGTCATCTCGTGCCTGCTGCTGCTTTTTGGCCGCATGGGCGACATGTACGGCCGCAGGCGCATGTCCTCCCTGGGCTTTCTGCTGTTCACCATCGCCTCCATGCTGTGCGGCGCGGCGCCAAGCCTTTGGGCGCTCATCGCCGCCCGGGTGGGGCAGGGCGTCGGCGCGGCGATGCTCATGGCCAATGGCCCGGCCATCATCATGGCCGCCTTCCCCGGCCCCACGCGCGGACGTGCCCTCGGGCTGCTGGGCCTCACCGTGGCCCTGGGCTCGCTCACCGGTCCCGGTCTCGGCGGCATGCTCATCCAGGCCTTTGGCTGGCCCAGCGTGTTCTATGTGAATTTGCCCATCGGCCTCATGGGCTTCACCCTGGCGCGGCGTTTTCTGCCCCATCAAGAGCGCCTGCGCG
>Ga0209373_10002252_pt1 | contig 19799 bp, 13 predicted proteins | sample Higcelweek5metaG_FD_187173 | JGI IMG/M metagenome (GOLD analysis project Ga0209373, IMG submission 187173) | Freshwater pond sediment microbial communities from the University of Edinburgh, under environmental carbon perturbations - High... | ecosystem: Environmental > Aquatic > Freshwater >... | reverse complement strand
CAGTCCCTGATCCACGCTGACCAGACGGAGGAAGCCGATGTCGCGTAAGCTCGCCCGCAGCAATCCCGCCCTGGCCCCCGCCGCCCCGCTGGTGCCGCACGACAGCAGCTTGAACCGGTTGTTCGGCACTTCCGCCGATTTCCCGGAACTGGTGGAACTGGACCTGGATCAGGTCCATGCCAACCCCGACCAGCCGCGCCGCCATTTCGATGAGGATGCGCTGCAGGAATTGGCCGACAGTATCCGCCATAATGGCCTGCTGCAGCCGATCCTGGTGAAGAAGCGGGCAGAGGGCGGTTACGTCATCGCCGCCGGGGAGCGTCGCTGGCGGGCGCATGGGCTGTTGGGAAAACCCACCATCTTCGCCGTCGTCACCCGGGGCGATATCGAGGAAGTGGCGCTGGTGGAAAACCTGCAGCGCCGGGATCTGGATGCACTGGAAACCGCCCAGGCCCTGGCCCGGCTGGGGGAACGGCACAATTACGCCCAGGAGCAGTTGGCGGCCATTGTCGGGCTCAGCAAGTCGGAAGTTTCCCGCCTGCTGGCCCTGCCCAGCCTGCCGGAACTGATCCGCAGCGAATATCCGCCCCTGCGGGATCGGGTGACGAAAAGCCACCTGTTCCTGCTGGTGGATACGGAAGGGGAGGGGGCCCGGCTGACGCTCTGGTCCCGTATCAAGGCCGGGGCCACCATCAAGGAACTGCGCGCCGCCCGCGCCCAGCCGACGGAGGGCAAGGTCAAGGCCAGTGCCGTGCTGCAGGCGGCCACCCGCCTGGGGCGCAACCTGGACGGCATCGCCAAGCGATCGGGTACTTTGGGGGAAGAGGAACGCGCTTCCCTGCTGGCCCTGCGGGAACGCATCGACCGGCTGATTGGTGGATGATCGATAGCGCCGTTGCGACGTCGCAATAGAAAAGGGGGGCAACTTGGCCCCCCTTTTCTATATTTGCACCCAGAGCTTACCGGAACAGCTTGGGCAGGAATTCTTCCAGATAGGCGCGCCAGTTGATCCAGGTGTGGCCGCCGCCGCTTTCCCCGTATTCGTGCTTGATGCCGTAGTCATCCATGATCTTGCGCACTGGTGCGACGGAGGGGAATACGAAATCCTCCTTGCCGACGGCCAGGAATACCGGGCCCTTTTCCTTGGCGCGTGCCTTCAGCCCGGCATCATTGGCGCTGGCATAGCCTGTGACCTGATCGCCAAACAGGCCGATACTGAACACGCCGATGCTGCCGAACACGTCCGGTCGGGGCAGGCCGAACTGCAGCGTATGGGCGCCACCCATCGACAGGCCGGCCATGGCGCGGGTCTTGGGCTTGGCTTCAGTGCGGAAATGCGCATCGATGTAGGGGATCAGTTCCTTATGCAGATCGGCCCCGAAATCGACATTCACCATGCCCTGCACGCCCGCCCGTTCCGGCGTATGACCATAGGGCATGACGACGATCATCGGCTTCACCTTGCCGGTGGCGATCAGGTTATCCAGGATCGCGTTGGCATTGCCCTTCTTCACCCAGGCATCGTCGCTGTCGCTGTAACCATGGACCAGATACAGCACCGGATAGCGTTCCTTGCCGCCCGCCTCGTACCCCGGCGGGGTATAGACATGGGCGCGACGCTTGATGCCGCCCAGGCTGGCGGAGCTATATTCCACCAGGGAGACAAGGCCGTGCGGCACCTCAGGTTTGTAGAACTGGTTGGGGGTTTCCGGTCCCTGGATCTCGAAGATTGATTGCGGGCCGCCGAAGCTTTCGGCAAAGCGGGTGCCCTGCGGATCGGCGATGCGCAGCCCATCCACCTTGAAGGCATAGGTATAGACGCCGGGTGCGACCGGAGCGCTGGTGGTGGCTGACCAATAGCCCTTATCGTCCAGGCTGAGCGCCAGGCCCGGCGGCTTGCCATCCAGACCGGTGGGCACGCCCGCCACCTCCATGGCCAGCACGCGCACATCCTTGGCGGATTTGGAACAGAGCCGGAAGCTGACACGCCCATCGGCCAGTTTCTCCACACCGGAATAGAACAGCGGCGGCTGCATGAAACTGCGTTCTTCGCACGGTGGAACATCGGCGAGGGCGGGCAGGGCAATGGCAGAAAGGCACAACGCGGCACTGGCCGCGATCATGAAATTGCGCATGATGGCTCCTTGAAACGAATATGGCTGCAGCGTAAAAAAATGGGCGCGGAAGATTGTTTCTTCCGCGCCCATCCGTCTCCAATCGATATCGGCGACGGTGCTGTTAGAACTTCACCTTCATCTGCACACCGACCGTGCGCTTCTCCCGCAAGCCCACATTGACTGCGTTTTCCGCAGCGTAGGTGGTGGTGGGGGCGTAAACGTAATTGTCGTTGATCGAGGTGTAGGCATCTTCGTTAAACAGGTTGGTCACGAAGATATCCAGGGAGACATCCCCCTTGGTGAGGCCGGCGCGAACGTTGAACACATGTGATGCCTGGGTTTTCAGGATATTGGCCACATCGGACCACATGCCGGACTTGTAATTGTAATCGACGCGGGTAAACCAGGTGCTGTCAGTCCAAAAGTCAATATCGCCATTGAGCAGCACGCCAAGGGACGCGGAATACTTGGAGTTCAGCGGCAGTTCATTTCCGGTGAAGTCCGTGATGCCGGTCAGCTGGGTCGTCAGGTAATGCTTGTATTTCTTTAGCTTGCTATCATTCAGGGCACCGGCGGCATTCAGGGTGATCAAGCTGTTCAGGCGGTAGCTGCCGTCAAACTCGATACCCTGCATGTCGGAGTCGCCAGCGTTCAGTGTCCCATAGACGCTTTGCAGGCCCGTGTTGCCATAGGTCTGGATCACCTGAATGAGCTGGTTGCGCCACTGCGAATAGTACGCAGCCAGCTGATAACGCAGTTGGCCGTTCAGGGCGGTACCTTTCATGCCCAGTTCATAGGTTGTTACCTTTTCCGGCTCAACGAACAGGTCCACCCCGATATTCCTGGCGATGGTTGCCGCTTCCCCGGTGTAACCGATGGCGTTTGAATTCAGCGCCGCCGGATTGACACCCTTGGCCGCCGAAGCGTAGGTCATCAAATCATCGGTCCAGTTATACTGGGCGATGGCGCGGGGCAGAAAATTCTTGTACTCGCTGCTGCCCAGAAGCGACCCGGCCTTGTATGTCCCGGCTGGAATGAAGGTGCTGTCGGTGACAACACGATCCGCATTCTTGGCTTGATAAGCGTACAGCTTATCAATCTGATAGCGGCCTTCCACGCTGGCGGTCAGCTTATCGGTAATGTCATAGGTGACGCCGAAGAAGGCCCCCATCGTCTTGTTAAGGGTCTTACCAGCCGCGGTCACGCCAGCGATTTCCGTGATGCTGTTCAGTGGGGTGACATTACGATAAGAGCTGGCTTCCAGATAGCTTGCCCCTGTGACAAACCGCAGGTCATCCTGGTTGTCATAGCTCAGGCGCAATTCTTGGGAAAAGTCCTTAAACTTGCTTTCCACCAAATACGCGGAGCTGTAATAGGTCCGCTGGCCATTTGTAGCGTTTAAGGTAGGGTTGGCAATGCCGGAGCTGTCATAGTTGACAATATCGGAAAGGGAGCTGGACTGCTCCTCATTATAGCCGCCAAGGTAGGAAACCGTGAAAGCTGAATCGGGGATTTCATAATCGGCGGTCAGGTGGGCATGATGGTAATCACGCACCAGGCCATAGCCATCCACCCCATCCTCGGGGTCGACCAGGCGGTTCTTGGAAATGGCCAGACGGGAGCGGACATAGCTGTCGGCCACCGTATTCCCTGCCGGAACCAAGGAGGAAAGCGAGGGCGTCGTTCCGCAGATGAAGGGGTTCGTGGAGACACGGCCCGTCGTGGCGTTGGTAACGGTGAAGGAGCAGTTGGACTGGTTCGTCAGGACCACATTGCCTTTGGCATCGGTCACCTGGGTCGCACCGATGACCCCCATGGCCGCCGGACCATCCTTGTCATGCGACAGCATGCCGAACAGCTTGATGGTCAGGTTCTCGTTCGGCGTGGCTACGATCAACGCGTTGCCGTTGTAGTTGGACTGATCGCCCAGGGTCTGGGTTGGATTGGCGGCATTCTTGTAGCTGCCATCCTTGCTGGTCTTGCTGCCGGCAACGCGGAAGGACAGCTTGTCTTCGATGACCGGACCGGACAGATCGCCCTGGATACGAGAATTGTTGCGGGTGCCGACCATAGCCGTGACACTGCCGCCAAACTCGTCGCCCGGCTCCTTGTTGACGACGTTCAAAGCGCCGGCAAAGGCGTTACGACCGAAATAGGCGGACTGCGGGCCGCGCAGCAATTCCACCCGTGCCGGGTCGGAAATGCTCATCACTGCCGTGGCGGAGGCGACGGGAACACCATCGATGAAGGTGGCAACCGGCGTGCTGTCGGTGGTGGCCGGCGTGAAGCCGCGCAGGATCAACTGCTGGAATGACCGGTCGGCGCGACCACTATTGTTGCTGTTGATGTTGAAGCCGGGGGTCTGTTCGGCCAGGTTGGCGACGGTGGCGATACCGCGCTGTTCCAGCTGTTCGGATGTCACGGCCGTAATGGATACCGGCGTCTTCAGAATGTCTTCGGCCCGCTTACGGGCGGTCACTACAATTTCTTCCAGCATAAGGCTGTCGTCGGATGATTGTTCCTTTGCTGTGGTCTGGGCAGTGGCCGGCATTGCGCCGGCAGCCATGATCAGCGCCAGGGCAGAAACGCCCAGCATCTGGTTGAAATAAACCCCCTTCATCCTAACTCCCCTTCGTGTCTTGCGTGAAAGCGTCCCGATGCCGGCTTGTTTTTGGCGCAAAGCGCCTCCGCTCACGGATGCCGGCATCATCCGCGTTCGACCCATCTGATTTTTGACATCTGCTATCGCAGTTAGCCGGGAAGTTGGCTCCCCGTGCGCCTAACTGTTGGGTTTTGTGCCAAAACATATCAAAGTCATTCGGCCCCTCTGTCCGACACACGGACAGAGGGGTTCCAAATGTTGGTCTAGGTCTTGAATGGGTATGGTCCAAAGACGCACAGGAAGGCCGGACTACCTTCCGGGGGAGCATGGGCCCCATCCAGGGCTATCATCAGGCCCGGACAAGATGAAGGGGGCATTGTCGCCCCCTTCATGACGGTCATACCATCGTGACCGATGGGGGCCGCCTGTAAATGATTTTGTGAGAACGCCTTATGTTCAGGCCATCACGGGCACGCCATCGGCCAGGGCGGCCAGACCATCTGCCGTCACCTTCAGATGGCGGGCCGGGCTGGTGGGACCATTGATGCCGGCCACGGCCAGCAGGTGCCCGTTCAGGTGCCATTGTTCCAGCTGCCACGTACCGGCATCGCGCAACCATGCCTCATGACAGACAAGGCCGGGTTGATCGGCAGCCCCGGCGGCGGGGGTGACGCTGAAGCCCGTCAATTCCTGTGAAAGACCGCGACCTGTGGCTTTGATCACGGCTTCCTTCAGGTTCCAGATCCGCATGAAACGTTCGCGCTTTTCGGATTCCGCTTCGATGGCGGCGATCTGTGCCACTTCTGCTGCGGAAAACCAGCGGTCGGCGATCTCCAGCTCCGGTTCGCGGTGCGGGGAAAGCTGTTCCACATCCACGCCGACATCACCATGCGGGGAGACGGCAACGGCCACCATGCCGCGCGTATGGCTGATGCTGAAAGGCGCGCCACCACGCACCAGGGCCGGCTTGCCCCAAGTGCCAGGATTGAAGGCCAACTGGTGTGGCGCACGCCCCATCCAGGCCCCCAGGAACAGCCGCAGCAAGCCATGGGCGGCGATATAGGAATGACGGTCTGCATCGAAATGAAAACTGGCCGCCCGTTCCTGTTCCCCATTATCCAGAAGCTGATGCAGGGATGCCAGATCGCGCGAGCCCAGCCCGTCGACCGACAGGCTGACCACAATGGTTTCGTTCCGCCAATCGCCGCGCATGGCAATCCCGTCCCGCATCCCCGTTCCCCCTGTTTTGATAAGTCGCGATCATAGGGCGGAATAGACGATTTGGTAAGGAAAACAGCCCCGACGCCAGCAGGGGACCGCCCCGCGATTCAGTCAAACCGTCCCGGTCGCCCCGTCGGCACCGCCCCGCGAAAAACCGTATACGAAACTGAGAAATCCGATTGACCTTTTTGGCGGTGACTTCACTATCAAGGGCTTGGAACGCCGGGGCGGATGGACGGCCATCGGCGGGGGGAGAATGGGGAATGGTTGCTTTGAAAGGGTATGCGCAGGTCATTTTGGCCGCGCTGATGCTGTGCTTTTTGCCGGCCATGCCGGTATCGGCTGATGCGATCGAACAGACCAAGGGGGATTGGAAGGACAAGTTCCGCCAGTTGGACGTGGACCTGCCCACCCCCAACACCTATCGCACGGCATCGGGTGCGCCCGGCCATCAATATTGGCAGCAGCGGGCGGATTACCGCATCAACGCCAAACTGGACGCGGCGACCAAGCGGATCACCGCGTCGGAGTCCATCCGCTACACCAACAATTCCCCCGATGCGCTGCCGTATTTGTGGCTGCAGCTGGACCAGAATATCTACAAGGACAAATCAATTGCTGAGTTGACCGCGACCAGCAGCCAGGACCGCGTCAGCTATGACACGCTGGCCCGTGCCCAGATCATGAAGGACACCAAATTCGGGTTTGAGATTGCCCGGGTGACCGATGATCGGGGTAGTCCGCTTCCCTATGTCATCGTTGATACGATGATGCGGATCGACCTGCGCCAGCCCCTGGCGCCCGGTGCCTCCGTCAGTTTCTCGGTTGATTGGGCCTTCAACATCGTCAACGAGGCCCGCGTCGGCGGGCGCAGCGGGTATGAACATTTCAGCGAGCCGGACAGCGACCTGTTCTTCATTGCCCAATGGTTCCCCCGCATGGTCGCCTATACCGATTATGCCGGCTGGCAGCACAAGGCTTTCCTGGGCCGGGGGGAGTTCACCCTGGAATTCGGCAATTACGATGTCTCCCTGACCGTGCCGGCGGACCATATCGTCTCGGCCAGCGGGGAGTTGCGCAATGCCAGCGATGTGTTGAGCGAAACCCAGCGTGAACGCCTGGAAAAGGCCCGCACCGCCAAGCAGCCCGTTTTCATCGTCACGCCCGAGGAGGCGGCAGAGAATGAGAAGGCGACCGACAAGGAGATGCGCACCTGGGTGTTCCGCGCCCAGAATGTGCGCGATTTCGCCTTTGCCAGTTCCAACAAATTCATCTGGGATGCCATGGGCCATCGCCAGGAGGATCAGGCCCAGCCGGAAGTGATGGCCATGTCCTTCTATCCCAAGGAGGCCGAGCCGCTCTGGTCGAAATATTCCACCCAGGCGGTGGTGCACACCCTGCGCACCTATTCCAAATTCTCCTTCGCCTATCCCTATCCCACCGCCCAGTCGGTGAATACGTGGGAAGGCGGGGGCATGGAATATCCGATGATCACCTTCAACGGATACCGCCCCAGTGTGGATAAGAAGACCGGCAAGCGCACCTATTCCGCCCAGGCCAAGTATGGCCTGATCGGCGTGGTGATCCACGAGATCGGCCATATCTATTTCCCCATGACCGTCAATTCCGATGAACGGCAATGGAGCTGGATGGATGAGGGGCTGAACACCTTCCTGCAGAACATCGCCCATCTGGAATGGGAGGAAGGGTTCGGCGGCCAGACCCGCAACCCCAACCTGCCCTCGCAGATCACCAGCTATATGGTCAGCGAAAATCAGGTACCGATCATGACGCAGTCGGACAGCGTGCTGCAGTTCGGCCCCAACGCCTATACCAAGCCGGCCACCGCGCTGACCATCCTGCGCGAAACCGTGATGGGGCGGGAACTGTTCGACCACGCCTTTCGCGAATATGCGCGGCGCTGGAAGTTCAAGCGGCCCACCCCGTCTGACTTTTTCCGCACCATGGAGGATGCATCGGGCGTGGATCTGGACTGGTTCTGGCGTGGCTGGTTCTATACCACCGATCACGTTGATATCGACCTGACCAATGTGCGGGAATACCGTATCGGCACCAGTGACCCGGATAAGGAAAAGCCGCTGCAGCGCGAACAGGCCGCGCGCGACCAGCGCGAACCGCTGGCCAGCATCCATAACCGGGAACAGGGCCTGCAGACGGCGGTGGAACGCGATCCCTCGCTGAAGGATTTCTATAACGAGAATGACAAGTTCACCGTCACCAATAAGGACCGCAACAGCTATCAGGAGATGCTGGAAGGGCTGGAGCCGTGGGAGCGCGAGGCGCTGGCCCGGGCCGAGAAGGATGGTGACTGGGTATACTTCCTGGATTTCGCCAACAAGGGCGGGCTGGTGATGCCGCTGCCCCTGCAGCTGACCTTCGTCGATAAGACCACCGAGTTTCTGATGATCCCGGCGGAAATCTGGCGCTACAACGCCAAGCAAGTCACGAAGATGCTGATCCGGCCCAAGCAGATCGTCGCCGTCGATCTGGACCCGCGGCAGGAAATTGCCGACGCCGATCCCTCCAACAACAGCTTCCCCCGCCATATCCGCGCCTCCCGCCTGGACCTCTTCAAGGAAAAGCGGGATGAGAAGAACTTGATGGCCGACATGCTGGTGGAACTGAAGGCCAAGGAAGGGGAGAAGGGCAAAGCCCCTGAATCCGGCAAGGATGTGCCGCTGGCCCCGGCGGGTGAGGCGAAGTGAGGCGCCGGTCTCTGTTGGCCCTGTTGGGGGGCGGCCTGCTGCTGGCCGCTATCCTGCCGGCCCAGGCCCACCGGGCCAAGGCTGCCCTGACCCTGGTGCGCTGGAATGCCGCTGCCAAGCTGCTGGAGGTGGAGCATAAGCTGCACGCCCATGACGCGGAGGTGGCGCTGAGCCAGCAGGCCGGTATCGCCACGCCGGACCTGTCCCGGCAGGAGGATCAGGCCAAGCTGGCGCTGTATGTTGAGGCCCGTTTCAGCCTGACCCCACCAGGGGGAAAGCCACTGCCATTGAAACTATTGGGCGCAGAGCTGGAGGGCGATCATATCTTCGTCTATCAGGAACTGGCCCTGCAGGCCCCACCTCCGGCGCTGGCGGTGGTGGATGGTATCTTGCGCGATGTCTTCCGTACCCAGCTCAATCAGGTGAATTTCGATATGGCCGGCGGCGACCCCGCCCATATCCGCACCCTGTCCTTCAACGGTCAGGATAAGGCGGAGAGTGTGACGTTTGATCGTTGAGGGAAGGGGCTTTCCCTTCCCGCCGTCTCATACCAAGAGCCATGGATCATGGCTCTTGGTCTTTACCTGTTCCTTCAGGCGCCGGGCGCTGCCTCCGGCAGTTTGGCTTACGCGCCACGGGGCGCGGGCCGGCAGTCGCCGGCCGCCAAGGGTCACGTCGCATGCCCCTTGGTATCACAAATCCAAACTCAGTTCCGTGCCTGGCCTTGTGCTATGATCGTGCCAATGCAGGTTGCAGCGGGGTTCGTACAGGTCGGCCTGCCCCAGTTCGACGGTGCGGTCGTTGCTGTGCTTCTTGAAGCTTTTATGCGCGTCATGGCCGCAGACGGCGCAGCGGGCCCGCAGTTTCTGAATGCCGTCGGCCATGGCGGCCAGGGTGGCGGTCAGCGGGAAGGCGCGGCCGCGCCAATCCATATCCAGCCCGGCCACGGCCACATCAATGCCACGCGCCAGCAGGGCGCGCACATCCTCCACCAGATCGCCCTGGTAATGCGGATCGGTGCAGAACTGCACCTCGTCGATGAAGACGGCGGAAATCTGGTCCGCAACAGGCGGCATCCGGGTGATGGGCATGGCATCAAAGCCGATGCCGTCATGGTTCACCACCCGGTTCTGGGCATAGCGCACGTCAAAGGCCGGCTTCAGCAGCATGATGTGGGAGCCGGTACCGTGCGTGTACCAGATGGCCCGCTTCAATATCTCCGTCGATTTGCCGGAGAACATTGGCCCGCAGATCACCTCCAGCTTCCCGTACCGCATCCGCAGAACCTTTCCACACCCGCATTCCTGTAAGGCGGCGATCTATAGGCGAGATCGCCGAAGCGTGCCATTAAAAGCGAAAGCGTCGTTTCTGGATATGGGCGAGATGCAAGGCTGGACCGAAGGATATGTGACGGAGATCGGCTATACTCATGGGTTCCACGTGGAACTGCTGCCTTGGGAGATGGCGGCGGCCCTGCCCGACGCCCCGATCAGCCCCGGCCAGCCCTTCGATTATTGCGAGTTGGGCTTCGGCCAGGGCTTCAGTCTGGCCCTGATGGCGGCGGCCAACCCGCAGGCCCGGTTCTGGGGCAATGATTTCAATCCCAACCATGTGGCCCATGTGCGGGGGCTGGCCGATGCTGCGGGCCTGACGAACCTGACGGTCAGCGAAAAGGGCTTCCGGGATTACCTGCAGGATGACCTGCCAAGTTTCGATATCATCGCCCTGCATGGCGTCTGGTCCTGGGTGGGGCCGGCGGCCCGGGCCGATGTGCTGCGCTTCATCGATGCCAGGCTGAAGCCCGGCGGGCTGGTCTATGTCGGCTACAACGTCTTGCCGGGTTGGGCGCAATATCTGCCGCTGCGCCGGTTGATGCTGGAACAGGCCCGTCGGGCGCCGGGTGATCTGGCATCCCGCATCGGGTCGGCCCTGGATCTGGCGGGGCGGCTGGAAGGGCAGGGAGCGGATTATTTCCGCATCAACCCCACCCTTTCACCCCGGCTGGCCCAGCTGCAGGGCCGACCAGCGCAATATCTGGCGCATGAATATTTCAATGAAAGCTGGGAACCGGTCTATTTCACCGATATCGCCGCCGATCTGGCGGCCAACGGGGTGCATTTCGCCGGCCAGCGCCGGGCATCCGACCGGTGGGAGGCGGCGCTGCAGGCCCCGGCCCTTGTCGCCACTGCAGGGCATGAGGCGGCGGGCGACCCGGTATTCCTGGAACTGTTGCGCGACTACCTTACCAACCGGCCCTTTCGGCGCGATCTGTTTCGCCGTGACGGGCTGGTGCCGGCCCCGCCGGGACAGCAACAGCCCCATTGGGCGGCGCTGGGCCATCCGCGCGATCTGCCACGCCGCGCCACGCTGCCGGGCGGGGCGGTGGTGGAACCGGATTGGGCGCTGTCCCATGCCATCCTGTCGGCCCTGCAGACAGGGCCCCTGTCCCTGCAGGCGCTGCAGGTTCAGTTGGGCGAGAAGGTGGGAGAGGCATTGTCGCTGCTGCAGGCGCTGTCCCTGCTGTCCCCCGCTTTGCCACCCGATGGGCTGGCAGACCGGCGGGAAAGCTGCGACCGCCTGAACGGTGTGATCCTGGAGCGGGCGGTGGCGCATGATCGCCTGCAGGCCCTGGCCTGTCCGGCCATCGGTGGGGGTGTCACCGTGGACCGGGTGGAACAGCTTTTCATCCGGGCATGGGCTGCTGGGCAGCACCCGCCTGAAGCGGCCTGGGTGGCACTGGAAAAAGCCGGTCAACGGCTTTTGCGCGATGGTCGCCTTTTAGAAACACCAAAGCAGAATCTCATGGAATTGGAGGAGCGCTGGCAGCGTTTTCATCAGCGCCGGCTTCCGCTGCTGCGGAGCCTGGGTGCGGTGCAGCAGTAAACATGGATTACCTCCATTCCCAGGCTGGACAATTCACAAAACCGCTAGGGAGCCCTTACGGAAGGTGATAAATTCGAAACGTATCGCGATGCAATAAATCCACCACATTTTTTGCCCGCCACACCTTTCCGCGCGTTCCCGCCGCCACCGCTCTGTGAACCGCCTTGCATGGAGATATGGACCGATGCCGCGTAAGCCCAAAAATACGGAAGTCGCTGCCGCCTGTCTGGTTGAAGACACACCGGAGGTATCCGTGCCGCCGCCTCCCCCGGTGAAGAAGGCCAAGTCTGCCGTCGACAAGGTGGTGGCCAAGGCACCCCGCGCCACAAAGACCAAGAAGAAGACAGTTCCACCGGCGACCCTGGCGGAGGTGGTGAGCACCGAGCCGACGACCGAGCAGGTGGCGCATGAGGCTTACCTGCTGTGGCTTGGTGAAGGCCAGCCGGAAGGCAGGGATATGGAACATTGGCTGGTGGCCGAACAGATTGTGCGCAGCCGGTTGTCCCTGCTTGCCGCTGCTGTTTATACCGCCTGATATCTGGCCCGGTGCCGTCGCGTTTGCCTCTGGCGGGCCGCGCGACGGTATATTTCCCAGGCTTGCTTAATTTTATCCGCCCGATTTCGGGCGGATTTTCGTTTAACCGGTCGAGAGGCTGGCCCCATTGCCCGGCCAAGCTTGCCGTTTCCGGATTTTTCCGCAGGGAAGAAATTGCCGGTGGCAGGCTATTGCCAAACTGAGCTCTCTGTGAATCAATAGCTTAGCGTCCTTCGTCCTGTTGGCCCACCCGTTGCATAGGGACAGGCGACCGCCCCGATCCAGGGTCGGTCGGCTGCCCAACCGGGCTTCGCCTTCAGGGGATAGGGACGATGACCAGCCTTTTCGGCGTTCTCAACAGCACATCCAGCAGCCTGCGCCTGATCCAGGGGCAGCTGTCGGTTGTCGCCGAGAACGTGGCAACGGCTGATGATCCCAACCGCTCACGCCACGTGCTGGAACAGACCGTCGATGCCAATGGCAATCCGATGGTGGCCCAATATCGTCGTCAGGTGGATGTGGCCCTGCGGGTGCAGTTGCAGCAGACCATTTCGGAAGAGTCCAGTTCCAGCACCCTGTCCAGCTATATGAGCAAGGTGACCGATCTGCTGGGCACCACGGCGGGCACCCCGCCGCTGACCGATGCGATGCAGAAATTCCAGTCGGCCTGGATGGAGTTGGAAGCCACCCCGGAAGATACGGTTGCCCAGGGCCAGATCGTCACCTATGGCGACGACGTGGCGCGTGAACTGCGCCGGCTGACCGCAGGGGTGGACGATATCCAGCGCCAGCTGGATACCGATATTCAAAGCTCCGTCGAACAGCTCAATACGGCGCTCACCACCATCGACAAGCTGAACGACGATATTCTGGCCAGCAAAGGCGCTGGTGAGCCGACGATGAATCTGGAGGACAAGCGCGATCAGATGATCCGCGAGGTCGCCAGCATGATGAGCATCCGCACTGTGGAACGGGCGGACGGCAAGCTTTCCATCTTCACCCCATCCGGAATTTCACTGCTGGATGCGGCACCGGTCAAGTTCAGCTATTCCAATGGTGTGTTGCGGTCTTCCGGCAGCGATGTGGCGCTGAACAACCGGATTACCGACGGCAAGCTGGGCGCCCTGCTGGAGCTGTCGTCCGATGGTTCCACCGCCAATCCACCACAGGCCGCCAGCGCCCAGCCGGGGGCGGAGGTCATCCGCAAGCTGAAATCCCAGCTGCAGGCGCTGGGCGATGCGTTTCTCGGCTCCTCCAAGGCGGGAGAGCCGACAAGTTTTGCCGATGCTTATAGCAATGCCGATCCGGTCGGCGACGGTGAACTGCCTAACCGCTTCTTCATCGGAACCGGCTCGGGCAGCATTCAGCTCAACCCCGCCCTGCTGTCGGGGGAAAAGCAGATCAAGCAGAGCGCCGTCACCGGCGTCACCCAGTCCCTGTCCGCCAGCGGGCGGACATTGACGGCAGACGGCCTGCGTCTGACCAGCGTCAGCTACTCCTCCATGGTTACAACCATGATCGGAACCTGGAGCACGAATGCCAAGGTGACGCAGGAGCAATCCACCATCGCCACTGATTTCAAGGCCCAGCTGGACAGCCGATACAAGAACAATACCGGCGTCAACATGGATGAGGAGATCGCCATGTTGCAGGTGCTCCAGCGCAACTACTCCGCCGCCGCCCGCGTGATGCAGACGGTTAACAATATGCTGGACGCCATCGAGGGCATCATCAGATGACACGGATCAGCAGCTATGGCAGCTACCTCTCGACGCTGGGAGGGCTCACCAACGGGCAGCGGCAGATCGACGATTTGTCGACACAGCTCAACACGCTCAAGAAGTCGGTCGATGTGTCGTATTACGGCACACAGACGCAGCGCCTTCTGGACCTGCGCGCCGATTATGCCAAGCGCCAGTCCTATACCAACACCATCGACCAGTCGATGACGCGGGTGAAATCCTACAACACCATCATGGAACGGATGGTGGATATGGCGTCAGAACTGAGCAATACCAGCCGCCTGCCTCAGGGGCCGGGGGAGGTTCGCGTCAGTTCGGTGGTCAATTCCAATGCCGACAGCATGAAGGTGTCGATCGACCAGACCAACTCCGCCTTCAAGGTGGAGGCGACCTACACGGTTTCCGCCGTGCCCAGCAGCACGGGACCGACCGGCAGTTTCGACGTGACCGTCACCGATGGACTGGGTGGCAAATCCACCAATACGATCAATCTGAAGCAGGTTCCGCCCCAGGTGGATGCCGATCGCTTCATCATCAACGGCGGCCCTGGCGATGGCGCCGTCATCAAGCTGAACATCGACAAGCTGGCCGGTGGTGGCACCTCCAGCTTCGATGTTACCTGGCCCGATCTTGCCTCCACCAAGGAACTGATCAAGGGCATGACGACGGAACTGCAATCCATGCTGAACGAGAAGGTGGGTGACCGCTATCTCTTCGCCGGATCGCGTGTTTCCACCAAACCTGTGGGCGATATCATCTCCGCCAAGCAGATCATGCGGACCACCCTGGTGGGTGAGCGTGGTGACAGCGGCGAAGTCTATGAAATGGTGTTGAACGGCAAACGCTTCACCTACACCACCACCGGCAAGGAAGCGTCGCTGGATGAGGTGCTGACCAACAGCAGCGGTACCGGCATCGTCGACCAGATGCAGGCCTATAAGCCGCCGTTCAATGTCACGCTTTCGGTCAGCAACGGCATCGTCAATGCTACGGCCAATACTGTCGGCGACAGCTTTACCCTGACCTCGGCCGTTTATGACAATGGTACCCACAATAATGCCGTGCTGCCGGCACCTGGGGCGATTGATGGCAGCCAAGCGCCTTACACAATCCAGGAAGCCAGCGAGACCCAGAACCAGATCGACCATGTGAAGTTGCATGGCAACGAGGCGGATGTCGGGGATGTCTTCAACATCTCCATCGGTGCGCGCACCATCGTGCAGAACGAGAATGCACCACCGCAGGTAATCATTGCCGGCCCGACACAATATTCCTACGCTATCAGCCCGGCTGATACCGATGTTCTGAACGGCAACACGCCGGTACCGGCAGGCTTCACCACCCCAAGTTCCATGTCCAACTGGGTGGCGCAAAAGCTGAGCGCGCAGATCAATGCCGATCCGGCCTCCACCGTCACGGCCAGCATTGACCCGGCGGACGATACCAACATCGTTCTGACCGCGAAGGCCAATAACAGCGAATTCCAGACGACCGCGACCATCAACAATGCCGGCAACAGCTCGCGCCTGACCACCAATGAGATCCCGCCGCTGGCCGATCAGGATGTGTTCGCCGATCTGGCTGAACCGCCCAACCTGCCTTTTTACGACGTAGAATTTTCCACCCAGACCAACAACAGCGATGCCTATGCGTTGGCGAAGATGACCGTGGATGAAGGGCTGCAGGTGACCTATGGGGTCAGCAGCAATGATCCCGCCATCCAGAAGCTGGTCAGCAGCCTGCGCCGCCTGACCCAAGCGATTTCCCAACCGGGCCGCTACAGCGAGATCATGAGCGAAGGCCGCGATCTGGCGATTGCCGCCCAGAACGAGTTGAAGGGTGTCAGCGCCCGCGTGGTCACCGCCTCTACCACGATGGAGAACGCTCAGACACGTCACGCCAACGCCATGGCCAAGGGCGAAAGCGAGATGGCCCAGATCGAAGGTGTCGATGAAAACGAGGTGGCCGTGAAATTGCAAGCGGCGCTTAACCGCCAGCAGGCCTCCTACACTGTCACGGGGCGCACCGCCTCGTTGTCACTGGTTAATTTCCTGTCCTGATCCCTTGTCCAACCAACCTGCTTGAAATCCAAAGGAGAACCGAAATGAACGCTTACACCGACTCCACCCAGCTCATCGCCCACACCCCGGAAGCTTCCGGCGCCCCCGGTGAGGACGAAATGGTCCGCACCCGCCTGTTCGACCAGTTCAATACCTTCTGGCTGAATGCCATCCGTGAAGGTGCGCCCTATGACATGATCGGCACCATGTCGGTGACGGCTGCCATCTACGGTCTGCTGGCCAAGCATGGCACGGAAACCACTGCCAGCTTCCTGGATGGTCTGGCGAGCGATATCCGCTCCGGTCTGTTTTCGATCCCGCGTCCGAACTGATCCAACGCGGCTGTCTGCCTTACCAAAGGGCCGGTTCCCGTCAGGGGCCGGCCCTTTTGCGTGACCGGGCCCAATGACCGGCAATTCCGGCCTGGACAGGATCGGCAAAAAACGCCGGGCATTGATCGGCGGCAGTCTGTGCCGGGTGATCGGGCAAAGAGATTGAATGGGAATCAATGGGTTGTCGGTCAATTGGGTGTTGGCATCACATTTGCTTTCCTTTGGTGTCGACACGCCATTAATCCAACGGGAGTTCTCCCATGAGCATCTTCGGCTCCTTGACAACAGGTATTGCCGGCCTGCAGGCCCAGTCTACCGCGCTGGGGCACATTTCCGACAATATCGCCAACTCCCAGACCACCGGTTACAAGCGGGTTGATACCGCTTTCACCAATCTGGTGCTGCAGTCCAACGCCCGCACCCACAATCCCGGTGGCGTTGTGGCGCGTCCTTCCTATGCCAACAGTGTGGCCGGCAATATCTCCACGGTGGATCGCACCACGAACCTTGCCATCCGTGGCCAGGGCTTTTTCAGTGTCAGCCGCCTGAGCGATGTCAATGGTGTCGCGACGCCGACGCAGGAACGCTTTTATACCCGTGACGGCAGCTTCGAGCTGGACGAGAACCGCACCCTGGTCAATCGCTCCGGCTATGCGCTGAACGGCTATATCTACAACGAAGCGAGCGGTTCCTATACGACCACGGTTTCCCCGATCTCCGTGACGGCCGATATCGATAGCCCGGTTGCCACCAAGAGCATCACGTTAAAGGCCAACCTGCCGACCAACCCCACGTCCGGTACGCCGATCCAGCCGACCACCATCCAGATTTATGATGCGACCGGCACGCCGCGTGACATCACGCTCGGCTGGCGTCCGGGCCAGACCGATGGATCCTGGCGCCTGTCCATCGATACGCCGGGTGCGACCGGCAGCCTTCCTTTGACTGGCAATCTTACCGGCTTCCCGGTCAGCGCCACATCCACCAGCCTGACCCAGGGCGTGGAGGCGCGTAAACAGATCGAAGAGGTGCAGTTCACCTCGCCCAATGGCGATAGCGCCTTCAAGGTGGGTGATACCTACCGGGTGACGGTGAATGGCGTTGAATTCAGCGAGTCGGTCACAACCACCAATGCCTCGCAACTCTCCAACCTGGCAGGGGTCGCGCAGTCGCTGGCCGATAAGATCAATGGCTCCGTTCCCCCGGTTGGGGTCACCGCCGTGGTCAGTGGCGGGCGTCTGCGTCTGACGGCGGCCACCGAGGGGGATGATTTCACCCTTACGACCAACGTCGCCAATGCCACCCCGACGGTCAACACGGTCAACCCGCCGGTGACCACGGTCGCCAGCGCCACACAGCCGCAACAGAGCGTGCTGACCTTCGCCGGCACTGCCATTGATATCGGCGACACCTTCAGCGTCAACATCGATAACACCTCGTCCAAGGTTTACGAGGTGAAGGTGACGGCGGCCAATATCGGCCAGTTGAAGGATTTGAACGGTGTTGTTCAGGCGCTGGCCTCGCAGGTCAATGCCAACTCCGCTACGGAAAAGGTGGTGGCGTCCGTTTCCGGCAACGCGCTGGCCCTGCGCGGCACAACCGCCGGCGATACGTTCAGCGTCGGTGACCAGACGGGTGAAACCACCACGGACAATAATGTCGGTGTTGCCCAGGTCACGGAGATGGCCTATCCCAACCGCGCGCCGGTGGCTGGTGAAGAACTCAGCGTGACCGTGGATGGCAGCCCCTACAGCTACACGCTGACCCAGACCGATCTGGATGCGTTGCCGCAGCCGCCGACCTTCGGCGATGCGATGAATACCTATTTCCTGCCGGTCATCGCCAGCCCGAACGCAACCGCCAGTGTTGTCGGTAACCGTCTGGTATTGACCGCCACGACGCCCGGTACCGCCTTCAATGTCACGGCCCGTGACAAGCTGATGCAGGCATCGGTTGATAATGCGGCCCCGGCTGACAACACAACTTTTGTCAGTTCGTTGCAGGGTAACATCTCGGGCAGCCGCCAAACCCAGCGTATCTCCGTTTCCGGTGTGCCGGGCGATGTCGGTTCCGTCTATTCGCTGACCTTGCGCAGCCCGACGGCCATCCAGGTCGAGCCAGTGGCGCTGCGCGGTACCACCACCACGCAGGCGTCCGCATCGGGTCCGCAGGTGACGGAGTTCAACTACCCCAACCGGGCGCCGGCGGTGGGTGACGTGTTCAACCTGACCGTCAATGGTTCCAACTACAGCTATGGGCCGCTGACGCAGACGGAACTTGACGCCCTGCCCCAGCCGCCGGCCATGACCGATGCGTTGAGCACCTATTTCCTGCCGGCGATCGCCAGCACGGATGTGACGGCGGCGGTTGATGGCAACAAGATCGTGTTGACCGGGGCCGCGGTCGACGCCACCACCGGTCTGCCGGCACCATTCCGTGTCACCAGCACTGACAGCATGGTGTCCGATCCGCAGTCGCAGAATTTCGACTTCTCCGGCACGACGGCAACCCCGGCTGTTGGCAACAACTATGCCGTGACGATGAACGGCACGACCTATTCGGTGCAGATCACTGACCAGAATATTGGTGATTTTCCCACCGTTGCCACGGTGCTGGATAACATCATCGCCAAGGTCAACAACGACTTTGGTGCCCCTGTCAGCGCCACGGCGCTTACCAGCAATGGCGCCACGACCGGCATCGTACTGACCGCGAAGGATGCATCCATCAATCTGGATGGCACGCAGAAGACATTCTCCAGCTTCAGCAAAACGATCAGTTACATCACCACCGGTGATGAGGTTTCGCTGGATGAAATTGCAACGAACCTCGCTGCGGCGGTCAACAAGGAAAGCACCATTCCTGTCCAGGCGACCCCCGTCGGTGGTGTCGTTACCCTGACCGGCAACACCGACGGCCTGCCTTTCCTGGCCGATCCGTCCTCCACCATCGGTTCCACCCCGGCCCACGTGACGCTGAACTTCGGTGGCACGCTTGCCAATGGGACCACGGTGCCGGCAGGTACCCTTTCCAGCCTGTCGACCGCCAATGTTGGCAGCGGCAATGCCCGGGTGACGGCCGTTACTGAAAGCGGTCAGCCGGCCCAGGTCACTTTCGACGTGGATTATGGTAATGGTCCGCAGACCATTACCCTGGACGTCGGCACCTATGGCCAAGCCACAGGTCTTACCGAGTATGATGGTTCCCAGATCAACGTCACTTCCCAGCTTCAGGATGGCAGCCCCCAGGGCACCTTCAAGGATGTGGAAATCCGCGACAATGGTGATGTTGTGGCCAATTACGATAATGGTCGCCGTCGCATCATCGCCCAGGTGCCGCTCGTCCTGTTCAACAATGCCAATGCCCTGGCCAGGGAGAGCGGTGGCGTGTTCACCGAATCCTCGGAAAGTGGTCGGGCGCGTTTCAATGGCACCGGCCTGAACGGGGCCGGCACGATCGCCGCCAGCAGCCTGGAAGGTTCCAACGTCGATATCGCGGAGGAATTCACCAAGCTGATCGTGGCCCAGCGATCCTATACGGCCAATACCCGCGTCATCACCACGACCAAGAAATGCTGACGG
>Ga0209373_10002251_pt1 | contig 19807 bp, 17 predicted proteins | sample Higcelweek5metaG_FD_187173 | JGI IMG/M metagenome (GOLD analysis project Ga0209373, IMG submission 187173) | Freshwater pond sediment microbial communities from the University of Edinburgh, under environmental carbon perturbations - High... | ecosystem: Environmental > Aquatic > Freshwater >... | reverse complement strand
CCTGATGGAGGTGGCGGAGGTCGACGCCGATTGTGGTGCGCCATGTTCTCCCGGCGGTGGCTCATGACGCCAGAAATAGGCGGCCAGCGATCCCTCCGCCGCCATCAGTTCCTGGGCGCGGCGGGCATTGTTGATGCTGGCTTCGATCTTGCCGCGATGGCGAATGATGCCGCTATCGGCCAATAGCCGTTCCACATCCGCCTTATCAAAGGCGGCCACGGCGGCAATCTCGAACCCCTGGAAGGCGCGGCGGAAATTCTCCCGTTTGGCGAGGATCGTGCGCCAGGAAAGGCCGGACTGAAAGCCCTCCAGGCATAGCTTTTCGAACAGTCGCCGGTCGTCGGCGACGGGGAAGCCCCATTCGGTGTCGTGATAATACGGGAATTCCGGTGCCGCGGCGCACCAGCGGCAGCGGGGGAGGCCATCAGGGCCGGGCAGGGTCTTGTCCATCCGGTTTCGCCTCAGCTGCGCAGAAAGTCCAGCCGGGGATCGGTGCGGCCGGGCACGATGGCGCTGATATCGGCGCTGACAATCCCCTCCACCACGAATGGATCGGCAGCGACACGCGCCTCCAGCGCCGTCAAAGGCTCCCCATGGGCCAGGATGGCACCGCCCAGACCCGGTCCCAGGCTGCCGGCCAGCAGAAAGACGCCATCGGTGAACCCCCTTTGCAGCCACTCATTATGGGCTGCCATAAAATGGCCGGCGCGGGCCTTGTCAGTCGTGAAGCGCAGAAAAACGATATGCATCTGTTTCCTCTCTCAATGCGCTGCGGGCGTCAGCCCGGCCAGCCATTCCGCCATCAAAGCCACCTCCTGGCGGATGAAGCCTTCATCCCGCAGGGCGGTTGCCAGTGTTGCCACCCCTTGGCTGCGGGCCAGGAGATGCAGCGCCCATTCCCGTGCCCGCCCCCCTTGGCCCAGCTGGATGAACTGCCGTTCCAACCAATCGGCGAACAGGGTGAATAGGCGGGCGGCGTTGGCCTGTGCCGCATGATCCAGCTTGGCCAGCTCGTTACAGAGCGTGCCGACCGGGCAGCCATGCTGCATGATCTTTGCCCGGTTCATGATCAGGATATGGATGAAGCTGAGGATACGGGCGGTCGGATGTTCGCCAGCCTCTTCCCAGGCCGCCAGCATGGCGGCCGTGTTGGCGAGCCGCCGGTCGATCACGGCGGCCAGAAGCTCGTCCTTGGCTTTGAAATGATAGGTGAGATTGCCACGGGCAATGCCGACAGCACCGGCGATGTCGGCCAGCGATGTTGGCTCAAAACCGCGTTGATAGAACAGCATGTCGGCTATTGTGACGATCTGGTCCCGTGTCGATGTTTCGTTCATGTCACTTCCCTAGGTCAATTGACCTAGACACAATTTAGGTTGATTGACCTAAAAAATCAAGCGGCTTGCTGATGCGCTCACGCCACCCCCTTCCGCCCCCGCCCCATTTCCGCCTATAAGCAAGGCTAAACCCGCACCCGCCCGATGCCCCTTGCTTTTTGAGAGCCGATGATCTTCACGCCGTTTGAACGCATGGTTGCCTTCCGTTACCTGCGGGCGCGGCGGCAGGAAGGTACGGTCTCGGTCATCGCCGGCTTTTCCTTTGTTGGGGTGGCGCTGGGGGTGGCGACGCTGATCATCGTCATGTCGGTGATGAACGGGTTCCGGGCGCAACTGGTGGCCCGTATCCAGGGCATTGGTGCCCATGCCAGCATCACCCGCGATGGCGGGGCAATTCCCGATTATCCGATCCTGGTGGAAAAACTGGCCGCCACGCCGGGCGTGGTGATGGCCATGCCGGTGGTGGAGGGCCAGGCCATGGCTACCGTCAATGGCCGCGCCACCGGCGTGAAGGTGCGCGGGCTGCTGCCGGAGGATTTCAAGCGCCGGCCCATTGTCGGCAGTTCGGTCATTCGGGGCCTGCCCGATCTGGGGGATGATGGGGTGGCGCTGGGCTTTGGCCTGTCGCGCACGCTGGGTATTTCCGTCGGTGGCGAGGTCACCTTGATCAGCCCCAAGGGCACGCCCACCCCGTTCGGCACCATGCTGCGGCGTAAATCCTTCCCCGTCTATGCGGTGGTGGATGTGCGGATGCCGGATCAGGATGCCGCCAGCCTCTATATGCCGCTGGGCGCGGCGCAGAGTTTCTTCCGCCTGCCGGAACAGGCAACCGCCATCGATGTCTTTGTGCAGAACCCGCAGGATGTCGCCGCCCTCCATGCCAGCCTGTCGGCGGCGCTGGGCGATGGCTATCGCGTCACCGACTGGCGGCAGGCCAATGGTTCCCTGGTCACGGCCTTGGGCGTGGAGCGGGTGGCCATGTTCATTGTGCTGACGCTGATCATCCTGGTGGCCAGCTTCAATATCATCTCCTCCATGGTCATGCTGGTGCGCGGCAAATCGGCGGCGATTGCCATTTTGCGCACCATGGGGGCGGCACAGCGTTCCATCCTGCGGGTGTTCCTGCTGGCCGGTGCCTCCATCGGGGCGTTCGGCACGCTGATCGGCTTTGGCCTGGGGCTGGTGCTGACCCTCAACGTGCAGGCCATTGGCGCGGCTCTGTCATCGCTGCCAGGGGCGGCCAGTATCCCGATGATCGCCTTTCTGAGCGGCCTGCCCGCCATCATTGATTGGGGGGAGGTGATGCTGGTGCTGGGGTTGGGCCTGTTCCTGTCCATCGGGGCGACGATCTATCCCGCCCTGCGCGCCGCCCGGCTGGACCCGGTGGAGGCGCTGCGCCATGGTTGAGACCAAACAGAAGGCAGGCGGCATGTTCTCCGCTGTGGAACGCTGGATCGCCGGGCGCTATCTGCGGGCCCGGCGGCAGGAAGGCTTCATCTCCGTCATTGCCGGTTTCTCCTTCCTGGGTATCACGCTGGGGGTGGCGACGCTGCTGGTGTCGCTTTCCGTGTTCAACGGGTTTCAGCGCGATCTGCTGTCCCGCGTGCTGGGCTTCCAGGGCCATCTGATGGTCTATTCCCCCAATGGTCCCTTCGTGCCGCCGGGCGATGACATGCGCCGCCTGTCCGCATTGCCCGGCATGGCGGGGGTGATGCCGGCCATTGACGGGCAGGGGCTGCTTTCCATCCGCGATTATGCCGGCGGTGTGCTGGTAAAGGCGCTGAACGCAGCGGATATTGCCCGCCGCCCGGCCTTTGCCGGTTCCCTGAAGGCAGGCAGCCTGCCGGCAGGCGACGGGGTGGCCATCGGGGCCAAGCTGGCCGAGCGGGGCGGCATCAAGCTGGGTGACCGCATCACCCTGCTCAGCCCCCGTATCGGTACGGAGGGGGCGCCCCGGTCACGCAGTTTCCCGGTGGTTGGCATTCTGGCGCTGGGCGTGTCGGAATTTGATGCCACGCTGGTGCTGATGGACCTGCCCGCCGCCCAGGGCTTTTTTGAACTGGGGGAGACGATCACCACGCTGGAACTGATGCTGGATGATCCGGCCAAGGCACCGGGGCTGCACCGTGCGGTCAGCGCCAGCCTGTCGGAACCCTTGCTGGCACAGGATTGGCAGCAGGTGAATGGCGCTTTCTTCAGCGTTATTGAAACCCAGCGCAATGTGGTGACGCTGATCCTGGCCATGATCGTCATCGTGGCCGCCTTCAACATCATTTCCGGCATGATCATGATGGTGCAGGACAAGGGGCGGGAAATCGCCATCCTGCGCACCATGGGGGCCGGGCGCGGTATGATCCTGCGTATCTTCCTGCTGTCCGGTGCCTCCATCGGTATTGCCGGCACGGCGGCCGGGGTGGTGCTGGGCGTGCTGGCGGCCAACCATGTGGAAGATGTGCGCCAACTGGTGCAGGCAGTGACGGGCACCGACCCGTTCAACGCCGATATCTATTACCTATCCACCCTGCCAAGCTGGACGGACCCGGTGCAGGTGGCGCTGGTGGCGCTGTCCTCCGTCGCGCTGTCCTTTGTGGCCACCCTTTACCCCTCCTGGCGGGCTGCCCGGCTCGACCCTGTGGAGGCGCTGCGTTATGAGTGAGGCGATGAACGGCACCGATATTGTGCTTTCCCTGAACGGTATCCGCCGCTCCTTCGCGCAAGGGGAAAAGCGGCTGGATGTGTTGCGGGGCGTGAATGCCGCCGTGAAGGCGGGCGAACTGGTGGCCCTGGTCGGCCCGTCCGGGGCTGGCAAATCCACCCTGTTGCAGATCGCGGGATTGCTGGAACGGGCCGATGGCGGGGAAATCCATATTGCCGGCAAATTGGCGTCTGCCCTGGATGATGCCGGGCGCACGGCGCTCAGGCGGGACCGCATCGGCTTTGTCTATCAGTTCCACCATCTGCTGCCGGAATTCTCCGCCCTGGAAAATATCGTGCTGCCGCAGATGATCGCCGGGGTGGCCCGCAAACAGGCGGAAATCCGCGCGCGGGAATTGCTGGAACGGGTGGGGCTGGCGGCGCGGGCCGATCATCGCCCGGCCAAGCTGTCGGGCGGGGAACAGCAGCGCGTGGCCATTGCCCGCGCCCTGGCCAACCGCCCGGCCCTGCTGATCGCCGATGAACCGACCGGCAATCTGGATCTGCATACGGCGGAATCGGTCTTTGCCATGTTCCAGCAATTGGTGCGTGGGGAGGCGGCGGGCGGGGCCCGGCTGGGTGCCCTGGTCGCCACCCATAATATGGAACTGGCCCAGCGCATGGACCGGATGGTGGAAATGCGCGACGGCGTGCTGGTGGAACGCTGAGATGGCGGGCGCGCTGCCGGACCTGGATTTGCCGGCGGGATACCGCGCCGATTGGGTGCTCGCATATCATGGCCGCGACCCGGACGGGCTGTCGGAACGGGTGGCGGGCAACCGCATCACCAAGCTGCTGGCCCCGGTCGGCCGTGCCATCCGGCTGGAGATCGAGATCGGGGCCGATGTCGCAAGGCTTTCCGCCGATCCGCCAGACCTGAGCGCAGGCGAGGCGGCGGCTTTGGCCGATGCCGCCGTCCGGATGCTGGGCCTGTCGGGCGATATGGCGGGGTTTGAGGCGCTGGCGGCAGAGGATGGGGAGGTGGCGCGCCTGCTGTCCCGCTGTGGCCCCGGTCTGCGCCTGCCGCAGACGGCCAGCGTGTTTGAGGCCTTGTGCTGGGCCATTGTCGGCCAGCAGGTGAATTTGCGCTTTGCTGGCCAGTTGCGCCGCACCTTGATTGAGTTGGCGGGGTTGGACCATCCCTCGGGCATGAAGGCCCACCCCACGCCCGCCGGCATCGCGGCGCTGGACCCGGACCTGTTGGGCCGGCTGAAATTCTCCCGCGCCAAGGCAGCCTATCTGATCACTGCCGCCAGTGCGGGCGTGGATTATGAAAGCCTGCCGCATCTGGCCCCGGATGCGGCAGAGGCGGCGTTGACCGGTATCAAGGGCATCGGCCCCTGGACACGGGCCTATGTGCTGTTGCGGGCCTGCGCCATGCCGGATGTGGCACCCCTGGGCGATGCCGGGCTGGCAGCAGCCCTGCAATATTTCACCGGCCTGGAAAGGCGCCCCACGCCCGTGGAACAAGGGGCAATGATGCAGCGTTTCGCCCCTTGGCGATCAATGGCGACGGCCCATCTATGGGCCGGGTGGTCGGCAGGATAACGAAATAGGGGTAGGGTGGCTAAAACCGCTTCTTCACCTTCATCATGCCCAGATTTTGCCGTGAGCGTCGTTCATAGTAAGCATGATCAAGGCCCCCCTGTCGGGCCTGTTGAGGTGAGGTTGCCATGCGTATCCGCAAATTCACGTCCATTGTCATGACGGCTGGCCTGATCCTGGGCTTGGCCGTGCCGCCCTCTCTTGCGCGTCCGGGTGACGATGATGATGACCGGGGACGTGGCTGGCATGATGATCGCGGTCCTGGCCCCGATCGCGGCCCCGATCGCGGTCGTGATTGGCGCGACGGTCGGGACGGGCGCGGGCCGGGTCGCGGCCCCGATGTCTATGTCCAAAAGGATGTGCATGTTTATCGCCCCGCCCCCCCGCCGGGCTGGTGGGATCGGGGGCATCGCCCGGTGGTGAATTACTATGCCCCGCCGGAACGTCGCCGGGTTTACCGCGATGTGGTGGTGGTGCGCCCCTATGGCCACTGGTACAGCGGCTATGGCCATCATTATCATGATGACGATGCCTTCTTCTGGCTGGGCCTGACCGGCATTACGCTGGCCATCCTGAACAACATCAATGAGAATCAGCAGCGCGCGCTGGAAGAGGCGCAAATTCGCGCCACCGCCGCCCCCATCGGCCAGCCGATTTATTGGTCGGACAGCGGTGCCAATGGCCAGGTGGTGGCCCTGCGGGAAGGCCGCACCGCCGGTGGTGCCTATTGCCGGGAATTCCAGCAGACGGTGATGATCGGCGGTCGTTCGGAAGACGCCTATGGCACCGCCTGCCGCATGCCGGATGGTGCCTGGCAGGTGGTGAACGATCAGCAGTAATCTGGTTTGTTTTTAAGGGCGGCGGCATTGGCCCGCCGCCCTTGCAATATGACGGCAAGATGGCACCATCATCCATGGGATGGAGGATGCCATGACGTTGACCGAACAAAGCGCCCCCTTTGCCGCACCGCCCGCCGCCCGCCTTCGACCGGTGCGGATTTATGCCGTTATCGTGGGCGTGGTGGGAACAGATCCACTGTTGGTGCCGGGGGTGATTGCATCCCTTGCCTTTATCGATTCCCAACTGGCGGCGATGCCGGCGATCACATGGCTTCTGCGCGGGCTGGGATTGTCGTGTCTGGCGCTCGGCTGCCTGTTGTGGCTGCTTTCCCGCACAAGGGCGGTTCGCTATGCCCCTTTCCTGGGGTTTGCTGCCGGTGCCTGTACCCTGGCGCTGCTGGGTATGGGCTGGGGCCATCTGACCCTGCTGGGCATGTTGTGGCTGCTGGTAATCGCTGCGACGGATATCGGCTGTGGCCTGTGGATGCGCCGGGCGCTGCGCGATTTTAAAAGATAAGGAATTGGGCTGGTTCTGGTGAAGAGACGACAGTAAAACTGCTGTGAAGGGGAGGCGTCGATTTCCCTGCTATCGTTAGAGTCTGCCCAAAATTCTATCTTACCTTACAGTCATTTAACCGTCATTCCCGCCTGCGCGGGAATGACGGTGGCGAAGCAGGAAGGTTTAGAGAAGCACGATAAATTTCCGGACAGACACTTCCATTCTGCACTGAATGAATAGTGCTATTCATCCCATTTCTTTATGGTCAGTTCAGGCCAGAGTGCGGCCCAGCGGGCAGCCTTTTTCTCATAAATAGTGCATGTAATCTGTCTCTTGTTTGGTCGCACCAGCGGTGCCAGAAGATCGGTCAGCCCATAGGGCGCACATATCTCCAACCCATTGCCCTGCGGGCGGACCGCCACTGTGGTGGCCGTCGTGGGGAAGGTCGCCACCGCTTCCGTGATCGACCGATAAGGGGGAATGGGATAGCCGAAGCTGCCCTGGTACCAGAGATGGACCCGTGCCTGATTCTTCACATCCATCCAGACCGCTATATCGGCGAATATGTCCCTGATCCGGCTGGCGTGCGCCTGTTCCGCGTCGGCGGAAAGATCATCGGCGTCGAAATAGACGATATCGATATCGTTGATGCCGTGATCATGGGGAAGCCCGAAAGCATGGTTCCACACCGTCTGTGCCACGGCCCCCGCAGCCAGCCAGCCATCAGGCAGGGCAAGTCGGTGCCAATTGGCCAGAATTTTCCCGATCAGGGGTGATGTCACCAAGATGGATGTCAGCAGGTCGTTGCTGTCGGTCATGCCGTTTCCTGTTGGCAGGGGCGATGGTCTAGAACCACCTGCGTTTAGTCGAACGCAGGTGGTTCTAGATGAGTCTGTCTGCGAGCGGATTCACGCCAAGAGGTGATTTCACCTTTTGGCGATCCGCTCTAGGTTTGATCAGCATACCAGATGGATCAGACGGACGGGGGAGTCGCATCTCCCCTGCGCTTTGCGGTAGGGTCTGGATCAATCCCGTTCCGTAGCCTGATCGTTGCCGCCTTGTCCGACCCCGGTTTCATCCATCTGCGCGTCCATTCTGCCTATTCCCTGGCGGAAGGGGCGATCAAGCCCAAGGAACTGGTGAAGCTGTGCAAGAAGCACGGCTTCCCGGCGGTGGCCGTTACCGATACCGGCAACCTGTTCGGCTGCCTGGAATTCGCCATGGCCGCATCCGACGATGGTATCCAGCCCATCATCGGCTGCCAGATGTGGATCACCCCCTTCGGCCCCTTGAAAAAGGTGGCGGGAAGGGTGCTGGGGCCGGGGGCTGACCAGCTTGTCCTGCTGGTGCAGAGCGAGCAGGGGTACCGCAACCTGATGCGGCTGGTTTCCAAGGCCTTCATGGAAACCGATCCCGGCCTGCTGCCCCAGGTATCGCTGGAGGATATGGAGGGGCTGACCGATGGCTTGATCTGCCTGACCGGCGGGTTCGGCGGCGGGTTGAACCGGCTGCTGCTGGATGGGCAGAAGCCGCACGCGCTGGACCTGCTGGTAAAGCTGAAATCCCTGTTCCCCGACCGGCTTTATATTGAGTTGATGCGCCATGCCGAAGGGCCGATCGGGCAGGCGGAAGCCAAGGTTGAGCCCGACCTGATCGATCTGGCCTATGCCCACGATATTCCGTTGGTCGCCACCAACGATGCCTATTTCGCCACCGCCGACATGTACGACGCGCATGATGTGCTGCTCTGCATCGCCGATGGTGCCTATGTGATGCAGGATGACCGCCGCCGCGTCACCCCGCAGCATTATTTCAAGACCGCCGCCGAGATGCGGGAGCTGTTCGCCGATCTGCCGGAGGCGGTGGATAATACCGTCGTGATCGCCCGGCGCTGCGCCTACATGCCGCGCAAGGTCAACCCCATCCTGCCGCCCTTTGCCAGCGAGGGCGGGCGTGAGGAGCCCGATGAGTTACGCATTCAGGCGCATGACGGGCTGACCTACCGCCTGAACAAATATGTGTTCACCAGCGGCATGGCCCAGGATGAGAAGGCGAAGATCGAGAAGGAATACCGGGACCGGCTGGATTTCGAGCTGGAAACCATCATCAAGATGAAGTTCCCCGGTTACTTCCTGATCGTGTCGGACTTCATCAAATGGGCCAAGGATCACGGCATTCCCGTGGGGCCGGGCCGTGGTTCGGGGGCGGGATCGCTGGTCGCCTGGTCGCTGCTGATCACCGACCTGGACCCCATCCGCTATGGCTTGCTGTTCGAGCGGTTCTTGAACCCCGAACGCGTGTCGATGCCCGACTTTGATATCGATTTCTGCCAGGATCGCCGGGAAGAGGTGATCAAGTACGTTCAGCAGAAATACGGCTACGACAAGGTCGGCCAGATCATCACCTTTGGTAAGCTGCAGGCCCGCGCCGTGGTGCGCGATGTGGGGCGCACGCTGCAGATGCCCTATGGTCAGGTGGACCGTATCTGCAAGCTGATCCCCAACAACCCGGCCAATCCCGTCACCCTGCAACAGGCGTTGGATGGGGAGCCGCAATTGCAGGAAATGCAGCGCGGGGATGAAACCGTGGCCCGCCTGCTGACCATCGCGCTGCGGCTGGAAGGGCTGTATCGCCACGCCTCCACCCACGCCGCCGGTGTGGTGATTGGCGACCGCCCGCTTTATGAACTGGTGCCGATGTACCGCGACCCGCGGTCTGACATGCCCGTCACCCAGTTCAACATGAAATATGTCGAACTGGCGGGGTTGGTGAAGTTCGACTTTCTGGGCCTGAAAACGCTGACCGTGCTGAAAACGGCGGTGGACCACGTGCGCGACCTGGGCCCCGAACTGGACCTGCTGGATTTGGATATGGAGGACAAGAAGTCCTACGACATCTTGGGCCGGGCGGAGAGTTCCGGCGTGTTCCAGCTGGAAAGTTCGGGGATGCGCGACGTGCTGCGCCGCATGAAGCCGAACCGGATTGAGGATATTATCGCGCTGGTCTCGCTCTACCGACCCGGCCCGATGGATAATATCCCCAAATACATCAAGGTGAAATTCGGGCAGGAGGCACCCGATTACATGCACCCGGCCCTGCAGCCGATCCTGGAGGAGACCTTCGGGATCATGGTGTATCAGGAACAGGTGATGCAGATCGCCCAGGTGCTGGCCGGGTACAGCCTTGGCGGCGCTGACCTGCTGCGCCGCGCCATGGGTAAGAAGATCAAGGAGGAGATGGAGAAGGAACGGGCGAAATTCATCGCCGGTTCCGCCGAAAAGCTGGCCGTGCCGGAGGAACAGTCCGGCCTGATCTTCGATCAGGTGAATAAATTCGCCGGTTACGGCTTCAATAAATCCCACGCGGCGGCCTATGCGCTGGTGGCCTATCAGACGGCCTTCATGAAGGCCAATTACCCGGTCGAGTTCATGGCAGCCACCATGACCTATGATATGGGCAATACCGACAAGCTGAACCAGTTTCGCCAGGAACTGATGCGGCTGCGGATCAAGCTGCTGCCGCCGGATGTGAATGCCTCTGCTGCCCGCTTTGCCGTAGAAACGCTGCCCGATGGCAGCCGGGCGGTGCGCTATGCGCTGGCTGCCATCAAGGGGGTGGGTGCGCAGGCGATGGAATCGGTGGTGGCCGAACGCCGGGCCAACGGCCCGTTCAAAGATGTGTTCGATTTCGCCCGCCGTGTCGACCATACGGTGATGAACAAGCGGATGATGGAAAAGCTGGTCTGCGCCGGCGGCTTTGACAGCCTGTCCCGCAACCGCCAGCAATTATTCGCCGGGCTGGAAACCGTGCTGCGCTACGCCCAGGCCGAAGCGCAGCAGCGGGAAAGCGGCATGGCCAGCCTGTTCGGTGCCACCGAGGCGCTGAAGGCCCCGGACCTGCCGAAGGTGCCGGATTGGGAACCACTGGAAAAGCTGCGGCATGAGTTCGAAGCCATCGGCTTCTACCTCTCGGCCCACCCGATGGATACGTTTGCCCCGGCGCTGACCCGGATGCGGGTGGTGAAACACGCCGATCTGCCCAAGGCAATGCGCGATGCCAAATCCACCCGCTACAAGATGGCCGGCATCGTGGTGGCCCGCCAGGAACGCACGGCCAAAAGCGGCAACCGTTTTGCCTTCGTCACCCTGTCGGATGCCACCGGCGTTTTCGAGGTGACCCTGTTCCAGGAAACGCTGGCCCAGAGCCGGGAGATGCTGGAGGCCGGCAAGGCCGTGCTCGTATCGGTGGATGCCCAGCGCAATGGGGAGGAAATCCGCCTCACCTGCCATGGGGTGCAGTTGCTGGAGGAGGAGGTTTTCAAAACCGCCGCCGGGTTGCGCATTCTGGTGGATGATGTGCGCGCGGTGGATGGCATCAAGAACACCCTGTCCCGTCTGCCGCCGGGACGCGGCAAGGTGATGCTGGCGGTGGAAATGGACGCGCTGCGGGAGGTGGAAATCGCCTTGCCCAAGACCTTCCAGATCGACAGCGCCGGGCGTGCCGCCATCAAATCCCTCCATGGGGTGGTGGAGGTGTTGGAGTTGTAGAAAGCCGATCTACCACTTCAGCCCGATTGCATTTGTTAAGCAACTCACTTACCGTATCCCCGATTGATAAAACCGATCAACGGGAAACGTATCATGGGCATTGTCGTCACCAGCCAGTCTGTCACTGGCGGTAATGGGCTGAAGCTGTCTGGCACTGCCACCGGGGCCATTGCCGTCAGCTATATTAATGGCTCTCTGCTGGTGACGGAGGGTGGGGTTGCGGTTGACACCTACGGCATCTCCCTGCCCTTGAAGGAGATTGATGCCTCCGCCGTCAGCGGCATGGCGGTTTCCCTGACAGCCGATGTGGCGGGCGGCATCCGCCTGATTGGCACAGGGCTGGATGATACGTTGGTGGGTGGCGCGGGTAATGACACGCTGATCGGCGGTGCCGGGGCGGATAGCCTGACAGGCGGTGCCGGTGCTGATGATTTCGTGGCTTATGATAGCGGCAGCCAATATTTACCGCCGACTGACCTGATCACCGATTTCGTTGTCGGCGATGTGATCCAGTTCGGTGATCCGGTCACCAGCATCTACGACGGTACCCGCCGTGTTCCCTTCGATGGGGAGTTGCAGGTGGCGGCCAATGCCGATGGAACCACCTATCTGGGGTTGGGCGCATCCCGCATTGTCGGTTACAGCTACACGCTCTCAAACAGTTACAGCGCCAGCTCATTCACTATCGCCGACAGTACCACAGGGCGCGTGACCCTGGTGTCACAGGCCACGGTGACGCCGACGGAGGGGGCAGATCTGCTGACCGGCACAAATGGCGATGACAGCATTGCCGGCTTGGGTGGCAACGACACAATAATCGGCCTGACCGGCAGCGACACACTTGATGGTGGAGCCGGCGATGATGTGCTGCGGCAAAATTTCGGCGGATACAGCATTCTTTATGGCGGGGCGGGGTCTGACACGGCTGAAATCACTTATGACCCTGCCAATGGTGTCCGTACCCATTCCATCGTTGCGCAATTCAACGAAGAGGAAATGAGCGGTGTTCGTATCAACACCTATTATGTGTCTTCCGAAGTGGAGGACGAAGTTTATCTGATTAATGTCGAACGGGCGATCATCAATGGTGTTGAATACAAGATCAGCAACGGCACCCTCTATGACAATGTGCTGACGGGTGCTGTTGAGGTCCGTAATCTGGCCTCCGGTAATCGCGGTGCCGACTCCATAACCGGGGGCCATCTGCAGGACACGCTTTATGGCGGCTGGGGGCTCGATACGCTGCGCGGTGGTGCCGGTGACGATCTGCTGGTGGGTGGTCGCGATAGCGACCTGCTGGATGGTGGGGCCGGCTTCGATCGTGCCGCATTGGACTATTCAGAAAACGCCTATGCGGTGGCCATCACCGTTACGGACAATAGCATTACCATTGATAACGGTGACCATGATCAGTTGATCTCCATTGAGGAGGTGCAGGTCACCGGCACCCGCTATGCCGACATCATTACCGGCAGCAACAGAAGCGAGACGCTGAACGGTGGCGCTGGTGCCGACCTTATTAAAGGCGGCGGCGGCACCGATATACTGAACGGCGGCACCGGCAACGATACGCTCTGGGGCGGCACGGGTGATGACCTGTTCGTGCTGGGCGGCCAGAGAGGTATCGACGATTCAGATCGTGTGGCGGATTTCCATGCGGGTGATCAACTCTCCTTCACCCATCGGCTTGACGAAACAGAGCTATCCATCACCAGCTATCAGGCGGGGAGCGGCACTGGGTTGGGGCTGGGCCAGATTCGTTATGAAAATTTGGCCGACGGCACGGTCCGGCTCTACGTCGGTGCAGATGATGTAGAGGGCGCGGATTACACCGTCGATATCGCCGGGCTCGGCAGCGGTGCGCTGTTGAGCATCAGCGGGGGCAACCGTCTGGTCCTGTCCCCCACCGCCATCACCAACGGCCAGGGCACGGCCAATGCCGATATCGTGCAGGGGGCTGCCAGTGACACCCTGTTGATCGGGGGCAAGGGCAATGATGTGATCATCGGCGGCAGCGGCACCCAGGCGGCCGGCATGGATGCCGATTTCGCCGATGTGACCATTCTGCGCGGTGCGACCGGCGGGGTGCAGGTGATCGACAACCGGGCGAACGGGGAGGGGGCGGACGTTCTCTCCGGCATCGAACTGCTGCGCCTGAATGACCGCGTGGTGCTGCTGACCGATCCCGACCTGACCTCCATCGTTCCATCAACCACGGTTGATGAGGATTGGTATCTGGCGGCAAATCCTGACGTGGCCGATGTCGTGGCGCAGGGCTTGCTGCAAAGCGCGACGCAGCATTTCCAGCTTTATGGTCTGGCAGAGGGGCGCCAACCCAATGCCGTGTCGGACAATCTGGGCACTGGGTTCAGCGAAAGCGCCTATCTGGATCGCTATGCGGATGTCCGCGTTGCTGTGAACCAGGGCATTTTCACCAGCGGCTATCACCATTATCAGGTGGCGGGCCGGGCGGAGGGCCGGGCCGGCTATGTCGATCAGGGCCTGCTGGCCTATGGGTTTGACGAATCATACTATCTGGCGGCCAACCCTGACGTTGCGGCCTCTGTCCGCGTGGGTGATCTGGCCAGCGGGTATGAGCATTATGTGCGCTCCGGCTTTACGGAAGGGCGCGACCCCAACGCCTTCTTCGATACCGACTGGTATCTGGCCCATAACCCGGATGTGGCGGCAGCGGTGCAGCAGGGCGTGCTGTCCAGCGCGGCGGCGCATTTCTACACCTATGGCTGGCGGGAGGGGCGCGACCCCTCTGCTGCCTTCGATGTCAGCGCCTATGCGGCTGACAATCCCGATGTTGCCGCGGCGGGGCTGAACCCGCTGCTGCATTATCTGCAATATGGCTATGGCGAAGGCCGTGTGGTGCAGGGGCTGGCAGAGGTCGAATGGGCGTAAACCCGTGAGCGACCATCATCCGGCTCACGCCGGGTGGTGGCCGCTCAACAGTTCAACCGCCGTCGCCAGGGTCTTGCCATCCATGTCGTAGAGCGTGGTGGCACGGCCATGGATCGCCTCCCCCGCTGCGACCCGCAGCAATCTGGCGATGCTGTCATCGGCGGCCAGGGTCAGAAACCCACCGGGCTGGCTGCGAAAGCTGACACCGCAGGCCGACAGGATGGCGCCGAAGGGGATGCGCCGTTGGCGCACGGCGAACAGGGCCCCCGGCGGCAGCGCATCCAGATGCATCTCGATCAACCCCAATTCCGCCGGCGTGCCACTGTCGGCTCCGCTCAACAGTACATGCCGGCGCAGGCGCCCCGCTTCCTCCGCCGTGTGCAGCACGGTCAGCCGCATGCGTTCACCCCAGAAGGCTTCCAGCGTGGCGGTCATGCCATGGTCATGCGCCAACAGGCGGCGCGCCGTTTCCGGCAGCGACTCTGCGCTGGTCCAATAGGGGGTGGAGGGGGGGGCGCCTTCGGCCTGCAGGCGCAGGAAGCCTGTTAACAGGTCAAGATCGGCAGGCGTAGCTGCGGGGGTAGTCATGATACCTTAGGCTGTATGGATGAAGCTGCGTTCTTTGTGTTTGGCGCGGACCATACGGCACGGGTGCCCATATGCCAAGGCATGGCGGACCCGCTATGCGGGGATAAAGGGGGCTGTGGGTCAAAAACGCGGTCGGCCGGGGTTGCAATGGGGCGCGGCTTGCGCTATTCCACCGCCCATCGTTAATCCCACACGTGGGCTTGCGGTGCGGATACTTGTACCTGTCGGAAGGTCCGGCATGTGGTGTCAGCATCGGTCCGGTGTTTGCCTGGTATGGTGCCTGGTGGACGTCGCCCACGGAGGAAGAACCGGAAAAAGGACTTTTCCTATGGCTATGCCGACCTTCACCATGCGCCAGCTTCTGGAAGCTGGCGTCCATTTCGGTCACCACACCCGCCGCTGGAACCCGAAGATGGCCCCGTTCATCTTCGGTGTGCGCAATGGCGTGCATATCATCGACCTGGAACAGACCGTCCCGATGCTGCATCGTTCGATGCAGGCCGTTCGTGACGTGGTCGCCGGCGGTGGTCGCGTGCTGTTCGTTGGCACCAAGCGCGCCGCCCAGGAAAAGGTGGCCGAGGCTGCCAAGCGTTGCGGCCAGTACTATGTCAACCATCGTTGGCTCGGTGGCATGCTGACCAACTGGAAGACCATTTCCCAGTCCATCCGTCGTCTGAAGGAAATGGACGAGGCGCTGATTTCTGGTGAGAGCTCCGGCCGCACCAAGAAGGAGCTGCTCAACATGACCCGCGACCGCGATAAGCTGGAGCGCGCGCTGGGTGGTATCCGTGAAATGGGTGGCCTGCCCGACCTGTTGGTGATCATCGACACCAACAAGGAAAGCCTGGCCATCCAGGAAGCCAACAAGCTGGGCATTCCGGTTGTCGCCATCGTCGACAGCAACAGCAATCCCGATGGCATCACCTTCCCGGTGCCGGGCAACGACGACGCCCTGCGCGCCATCGAAACCTATTGCGATCTGCTGGCCGGTTCCGTGCTGGATGGTCTGCAGGCTGAGATGTCGGCTTCCGGCATCGATGTCGGCGCCCAGGAAGAAGCTCCGGTTGAGGTTCTGCCCGAGGTCGAGGTTGTTGCCGAGGCCCAGGCCTGAGTTTGAGTGAACGCGGCCGGGCCGTACCCGCATGTCGGGGCGGTCCGGCCGTTATGCTGTTCAGGGGTTGGCAACCATCGCGGGTTTCGCTGCGATGGTTGCCGATCTGTTTGTAGTGATGACCCACCAATCCTAGCGGATAGAGAGGCGAATTATGGCCGAGATCACTGCTGCGCTCGTCAAGGAGCTGCGCGAGAAGACCGGTGCCGGCATGATGGATTGCAAGAAGGCGCTGGCCGAAACCGCCGGTGACACCGAAGCTGCCGTCGATTGGCTGCGCAAGAAGGGCCTCGCCGCCGCCGCCAAGAAGTCCGGTCGTGTTGCCGCCGAGGGGCTGGTTGGTGTTGCCGCCAGCGGCCTGTTCGGCGCTGCCGTCGAGTTGAACGCCGAAACCGACTTCGTTGCCCGTAACGATGCATTCCAGGCTGCCGTCACCGCCGTGACGAAGCTGGCCATCGAGGGCAATGGCGACATCGAGTCGCTGAAGACCGCCGCCTATCCGGGCACCGGTCGCACTGTCGCCGAGGAGTTGACCCATCTGGTCGCCACCATCGGCGAGAACATGAACCTGCGCCGTGTCGCCAAGCTGGAAGTGAAGGACGGCATTGTCGCCTCCTACGTTCACTCCGCCCTGGTCCCCGGCCTGGGCAAGATCGGTGTGCTGGTCGCCCTGGAATCGACCGGCGACAAGGCCAAGCTGGCCGATTTGGGCAAGCAGATCGCCATGCATGTTGCCGCTGCCCGCCCGGAAGCGCTGGATGTCACCGACGTCAGCACTGCCAACCTGGATCGTGAGCGCGCCGTTCTGGTCGAACAGGCCCGGGCAAGCGGCAAGCCGGAGAACATCATCGACAAGATGGTCGAAGGCCGCATCCGCAAGTATTATGAAGAAGTGGTGCTGCTGGAACAGCTCTACGTCATCGACGGCGAAACCAAGATCCGCAAGGTCGTGGAAAACGCGGTCAAGGACGTTGGCGCTCCGGTGACGCTGACCGGCTTCGTCCGCTTCCAGTTGGGCGAAGGCATCGAGAAGGAAGCGACGGACTTCGCGGCTGAAGTGGCCTCGATGGCCCGCTGATGCAAGTCGCCTGAATCCTGCCGCATTCGGGATTTAGGAGGCCGGAGTCTGAAAGGACGCCGGTAGAAGTCTGTCAATCCGGGCGGTTTTTTTCCGCCCGGTTTTGCCCTGCATTCCCTGATCGAAAGGACCAACCCCGTGCCCGCTGCAGCCCGATATAAGCGCGTTCTGCTGAAGCTTTCTGGCGAAGCCCTTATGGGTGAACGGGAATATGGTCTTGATCCCAACGTCGTCGACCGGATGGCGCGGGAGATCAAGGCGGTCATCGAGATGGGGGTGGAGGTTTGCGCCGTGATCGGTGGCGGGAATATCTTCCGGGGTATTTCCGGCGCCGCATCGGGCATGGAACGTGCGACGGCCGACTATATGGGCATGCTGGCTACCGTGATGAACGCGCTGGCCGTGCAGAATGCCCTGGAAAAGGCCGGCGTGCCGACGCGGGTGCAGTCCGCCATTCCCATGGCCAGTGTCTGCGAACCCTATATCCGCCGCCGTGCCGAGCGGCATATGGAAAAGGGCCGGGTGGTGATTTTCGCTGCCGGCACCGGCAATCCGTTCTTCACCACCGATACCGCCGCCGCACTGCGCGCCTCTGAAATGGGCTGCGATGCGCTGTTGAAGGCGACCAAGGTGGATGGCGTCTACAGCGCCGATCCGAAGAAGGTGAAGGACGCGATCCGCTATGATCGCCTGACTTACCTGGACGTACTGTCGCGGGATCTGGCCGTGATGGATGCGTCGGCAATCTCCCTTGCCCGCGAAAACAAGATTCCGATCCTGGTGTTCTCCATCGTTACCGATGGGGCATTCGCCCAGGTCATGGGCGGGCAGGGCAAGTTCACCATCATAACCGAAGAGGCATAAGGTGGCCGCTCCCGACCTTAAGGACATGGAACGCCGCATGGCCGGCGCCCTGGAAACCCTTCGCAAGGAATTTGCCGGACTGCGTACCGGTCGCGCTTCCGCCAACCTGTTGGAGCCGGTGGTGGTCGATGCCTATGGTGCGACCGTGCCGCTGAACCAGGTTGCCAATATCAGCGTACCGGAGCCGCGCCTGATCTCTGTGCAGGTGTTCGACCGCAGCACGGTGAAGGCAGTGGAAAAGGCCATCCGCGATAGCGGCCTGGGTCTGAACCCGCAGACCGAGGGTTCCACCATCCGCGTACCGATCCCGGAACTGAATTCCGAGCGTCGCAAGGAACTGACCAAGGTTGCCGCTAAATATGCCGAGCAGACCCGTGTTGCCGTGCGCAATGTGCGTCGTGATGGCATGGATGCCGCCAAGAAGGCCCAGAAGGATGGCGACCTGTCCGAAGATGAGTTGAAGGGCCTGTCGGAGAAGATCCAAACCGTGACCGACGCGCACATCAAGAAGATTGATGAGGCGCTGGCCACCAAGGAAAAGGAAATCCTGCAGGTCTGAAGGCCGGCAGAGGGGGAGGGATCGGCCCGTCATGCACGGTACCGACAGCCAGGGTTACGGTCCGCCGCCGGCGCACATCGCCATCATCATGGATGGCAATGGCCGATGGGCGACGGCGCGCGGCCTTCCGCGCACCGCCGGCCATAAAAAGGGTGTGGAAGCGGTCCGCAACGCCATCGAGGGCGCGCGCGAGCTGGGCGTGCGCTACCTGACCCTCTATAGCTTCTCCACAGAGAACTGGAGCCGGCCGGAGGATGAGGTTTCCACCCTCATGCAATTGCTGCGCTTCTATCTCCGCGGGGAGATCGCCAAACTGCACAAGAACGGCATCCGCCTGCGGGTGATCGGTGACCGCCTGCGCCTGTCCAATGATATCCAGGCGCTGATCCACAACTCAGAGGAACTGACGGCCAACAATCAGGACATGACCCTGGTGCTGGCGTTGTCCTATGGCGGGCGGCAGGAACTTGTGGATGCGGCGCGGCGTCTGGCCGAGTCTGTCGCGCGCGGGGAGATGACCCCCGATGACATCAATGTGGACAGTTTCAGCCGTCATCTTTTCACCGGTTCGGATATTCCCGATCCGGACCTGATGATCCGCACCAGCGGGGAAAAACGCATCAGCAACTTCCTGCTCTGGCAACTTGCCTATGCCGAACTGGTGTTTCTGGACACGCTGTGGCCGGATTTCACCAAACGTGATCTGGAAGACGCCATCCGCGAATTTCACCGGCGGGATCGCCGGTTCGGTGCCACGGTGGGAAGCCGTTGACCGTGGCACACCCGCCCAAACGCCCGTCCGATCTGGTTCTGCGGGTGATATCGGCATTGCTGCTGGGGCCGCCGGTGCTGGCTGCCGTCTGGCTGGGCGGGCTCGCCTTTGATCTGTTGATCGCCATCATCGCCGTTCTGGGCCTGCGGGAATGGGTGCGGCTGGCGGAACCGGGGCAACAGCGTCTGCCCTTCAGCATCTCGCTGGTGGCGGTGGCCGCCGTTGTCGCCACCGATCTGTTTTCCGGCGCCCATGCCGCCGTGCTGCTGGCCCTGGGGGCTACGCCAGCGCTTTATCTGGCGGCGCGGGCAACGCGCATGCAGCACCGTTTGCTGCTGGCGGCAGGCGTGCCCTATATCGCGTTATCGCTGGTGTCGCTGGATTGGCTGCGCACGGAGAATGGCGAGGCGGGTCTGTCGCTGTTCCTGTTCCTCTTGCTGTCGATCTGGGCCACCGATATCGGT
>Ga0209373_10002250_pt1 | contig 19811 bp, 21 predicted proteins | sample Higcelweek5metaG_FD_187173 | JGI IMG/M metagenome (GOLD analysis project Ga0209373, IMG submission 187173) | Freshwater pond sediment microbial communities from the University of Edinburgh, under environmental carbon perturbations - High... | ecosystem: Environmental > Aquatic > Freshwater >... | reverse complement strand
CCCCTTCCCCTATTTTAGGGGAAGGGGTTGGGGGATAGGGTAATGAAACGTGACAGAAAATTATGAGCAGTTTTCCATAAAATAATATGAAAACTGAAATTAATGTAATTTGGTATAAGAATATTATCAACAAAACAAAATTAGTTTTTCGAAAAACTAAAAGAGGCGAAAACTGTATGAATCCCATATTTGAAGTCCGTTCAAATATGTTTTGATTTTTGAGTCGATTGAAAATTTTTAGAAAACCAAAGTAGAACAGGTAAATAAAAAAGTGAGAGAATTGTTTATTCTCTCACTTTTTTATTTGTAAATCCAAGGTGCAATAATGGCAAGTATAACGCCTGTCAGAAGAAGTAACACAAGTCCTATCAGGGTTCTGGTAATATCTTTTTTAGCAGCTTCTTTTGCTCCAGAATCGATTCCTCCCATTGACAGTTTAATTCCATTGATGACAATGAAGAGGACAGCTCCAATGGCTGCCATAGCCGCTAGCCAACGAATCATTTGTCAGAAGAGACTTACTGTTGAGGTAAAACCAGCAGTGATGGAGCATTCATAGAATCCTGTTGGCACCGTCTGTCCATCACTTCCACTTCCATATTCAGAGGTACAATTTCCTCAGGGGACTTTTTCCGTTACTCTCACTTTAATCGTCACTCCTGTTTCTGCAAAACTTGGTATACTCTGAAAAGAGAGTCATAGACATAAAAGAAGGAGTAAAGTTTTTTTCATAACAAGATATTTTAAAGGATAAATTAAAGTATTATTTGGAATTATTTTGAGTATTCCTATACGGAGTACGGAAGTTCAGAATGATAAGTATTTGTAACTTGTAGCACGAACCTATCTGGTTCACTTGCATCTTATTCTTGTAGCTTTTATTTTCCAAGCTCACCTACAGTGCTTCACAAATCCCAGAAGAATGTGTACATTCCAATAAGTATGAGTGATGCAAGAAGAGTGTTTATGATGATACTCTTGGCTTTTTTGACACGATCATCGCTTCCTCAGGCAGTGATAAAGTACCATCCAGCGAGACATAGGAAAAAGATAGCAATAGGCGCAGCAAAGAGGAGTGCAAGATTGGCAAGTTGAGAGAAGAAGTTTTTTCCAGTAGTAGTGAATTCCCCCGTAAACATTATATTTTTCCATACGACAATGACTCCCATGAAGATAAGTGCTAGGATTGAATAGAGAATACGGTTTTTTGCCTCAGTCATGCCTTCATCTTTTCCCTGCGAGAAAATAAGCTTGAGCCCAGAGAGGATAATCATAATGACAGCGAAGACTATCACCAGCACTTCGATAAAAGTGAGGATACTTCCGAGTGTATCCCCAAATTCCGCAGAATTAATAAAAATATTCCAATCACTATCACTCGTAAATCCACTCGTGGAATTTTCAAACTTCTTTTCTGTTCCCCAAAAAGCGTCGAAAAGGCTTCACGGAATATTGACAAATAGAAGTCAAAGGATGGCATACCAGACTCATCTCTTTGCACTTGAGAGCTTATCATCACTTCCCATAGCAAATATCATCATCGTTCCTGAATAAACAAGGTAGACGACAAGAAGTCCTCCTAAAATAATTTTGATTGTGTGGAAAATATTGGTCGAAAATTCTTTGATTTGTACTTCGGTATCTCAGGACTTTTCTTTCACTGAGACTTTTGTGATTTCACTCGTAGCATTTTTCGCACGGTCAAAGTCAATACTTCCGGCATTGGCGGGAGTGAGACAAAGTGCACCAAAAGCGATAAGAATTCAAACAAGCAAAGATTTCATAAGTAAAAATTAGGAAATAATTATTTTGTGGGGAGTTGAGCATCCAAAAAGAAGGTGAGAATGAGATAGCTTGAAATAAGTATAATAATACCAATAAAGATATAGAGTAAAATGTTTTTTGCTTTTTTTAGATTCTCGTCAGTTCCTCATGAAACTAGTACTAAGAATCCCGCATAAATAACCATTAAAATCACCACGACAGCGATAAAACCATTGACCCATTTGATGATCTCTATCACCAGATCCACATTCTTTGAGATATCTTCGTTGATTCATTGATTGAGGAGGGGATCTGTGGTTGATGAAATATTGAGAGTATTGGTGACTACAGTGTTTGCAAGTTTGATAATAATAAATCACAAGATAGCATAGAAAATAGACATTTTTCCTTTTTTTGTGGCATCTTCATTTCCATTGGCTGTGACCATACGATAAAACGCTAAAATAGCTACGATGATAAATGCAAATGCTGCGATAAAGTACAATAGTTCTATAAATGGTTGTAAAATTCACTCTTTTACCTTATCAGAAAGTCCTCCATTGATATCTTTGTTGAACATGATATTTGTCACTGAAAAAGCTATTTGCATAACCATAATACCAATACTTGCCCAGAGAATTCCGTTTTTAAGTTTGTTGGCTTCTTCCTCAGATTTTGCTCCAAAAATGAGTTTAATCACCATAATAACCGCAATTACAGTAACTAATACAAAAACGATATTTTTGATATCTTTGGCAACTACAATAATCAGAGACTGCAATCATGTTTCTCAGGTATTGTCTGAAGTGAAGTAGTCATCGTCATCGTTGATGGTATCGAGATGTTCATTGGAGATAGTATTTCATTTATCCAATGTGTCAGATTGGATATTGTCTGTGTTTCCTGCAAAAGTAAGTCCTCCACACATCATGAGAAGCACCCAAGAAATCATAACTTTAAAGAATAATTTCATAGTGAAAAATAAAAGAATAAAAAACTATCCAGCAATACCAAGACGAGCCTCGATTTCCATATCAACGTATTTTTTCTTTCTTCCATATTTTTTTCTGGAATACTCTTTGATAATCTTAGCAGCTTGTGCATTTTTGTAGTTGTTGTCCCAAAGGGTCTTCATATCAAAAGGACGAGTGGTTGCATTGTTGATATTAAGCTTGACGTAGGTGGTATAGTTGGCTATTCAGATAATATCCTGTTGGGAGAGAAGAGGCGCATATTCTTTTTCAAGGTATTCAGCATCGTCAGCCCCGACTTTGAATGACATAATCGTACCCGCATTTCCAAATACGGCATCTTTGATACTTGGTTTGTCTCATTTTTTGGCACCGGCTCCTCAGATCTGAGCGATAAATTGGTGTGCCATAATCAGGGCAAGACGATATTTTCTGGCTTCTGAGAGGATTTCCCCAAAGGTTTCAGTAGCAAAGTTTTGAAACTCATCAACATACATGAAAAAATCCTTTCTCTCATCCTCAGGAGTATCGGCTCTACTCATCGCAGCCATATTAACCTTGGAAACAAATATAAGCCCGAGGAGCTGAGCATTGAGCGCTCCGATCTTTCCCTTGGAAAGGTTGACGAGGAGGGCTCTTCTGTTATCCATAATCTGACGGATATTGAAGGCTGATTTTGGCTGACCAATGATATTTCTAATCGTCGTATTGGTGATAAAAGGACCAAACTTACTTGAAAAATATGGAATCATCTCTTGTTTTTCTCTGTCTCAGGTATTGGCATATTCGTGTTGCCAGAAGGATTTTACGACAGGGTTGGTGATTTTTGAAGTCTTGTATTTCATAAATGCATCATCGACAAAAAGTCTTGGTACATCGATGAGGGTTCCACCGTCTTCCACATCTTCCATGAGAGAGAGACATCCGTTTCTAAAATAGTGTTGGATACGAGGTCCAAAGATTTCATCACCAAAGATCTTGATAAAGATTTCGGTAGCATCCATTGCCGCACGATCCATCTCTCTTTTTCTCATTTCTGGGTCTTCTGAAATAACTTCCAGCATATTGAGTCCCATAGGGTACTCATCATCCGCAGGGTCAAAGACAATCGTATCCTTCGCTCTTTCTTTTGGAGTGAAGGCTAAAATATCTTCTACGAGATCTCCATGTGGATCAATCACACACAGTCCATCTCCATTCCGCATGTCTTGCCTGGCAAGATATCAAACAAAGACTGATTTTCAACCTCAGGATTTTCATATAATATAATGGTGTCTTCCTCTATCTTTTCTGTCAAAGTAGATAGGAAGTCTTTTGTTTCTATATTCGTTGAATCCCATCAGCACAGCATCATGAAAGACTCCAAAGCCTCCCAATTGACGGTGCACAAGCTTAGTTCCAAAGATGTCTTCTTCTTTTTCTTCTCAGGTCTTTGGATCGATGACTTTTTTACTTCCGATCTTGACCTTTTCTTCTAAAATACAAGGTTCTTTTGGGAATTTGAGATTGTGAGGTGGGGAGAGCTTTTTGTATTCAAGCCAGTTGATAATCGGAGATTTATTGTAGTTGATATCTGGGAAATGGTAGAGGGTCGAGAGTTCATCAGATGAAAACACTGAGATATTTTGAAAGAATCAGATGAGTTTGAAATGAAAGGCAAAATAACGAATCGGTGTGAAAAAAAAGTACAAAAAATCCTCTAAAAATTGAGGGTTATCAAGATCATTGTTGTATTCATCGGTGAAGATACTCGAAGCTGCTACGATGGCATGGGCTCATTCTTGTGCATTGATTGGGTTTTTGGAGGCAACCAAGATACGAATAGAAGTCTTAAAGCTTGGCTGTCCTGCGGATTCTCCCATAATTTTGTGGGCTTCAGTTTCGGCTTGATTGAAGATCTTGTAGCTGTCTCACGAACTCGCTCAAGGTGCTTGATTGGAATCTTTTATCATATCATCTGGTCCAGAAATGATTCCTACCAAAGGATTCCAGAATATATCCAAAATAGGAAAACGAAGAGATTTTTTGTACATTCCTTTTGCCACGAGAGAAGCAGCTTTTCTGGCCTTTCTATTCCATCCTGAACCTATTGGTTTGACCACAATCTGGTATACGGCTCTATCGTCTTTATCAAGTGATGAGAATACATTGGTAAAGTTGTTGAGTGGATCATCTTCTAGGTATTTAAAACTACGGATAGGAAAGACATCATCGTGTTTTTTTCCAAGAGACGCTGCTCTGAGTGTATATCCAGCTGGTTTGAGGGATACATATTCTTTGTCATCGACCTTGCGGACTTCGGCATCGTTGTAGATACTGGTGATATGTTGGGTGACAACATTGACATAGCCTTCATAGGTCACCACATAAAAATCAACTTCCCCACGATTGTACACAAGTTCCAAGCAAATCTTTGAGTGATTGAAGATGATATCAAGCATAGTATCTCTCAGACCTGCATCCGAAAGTTTATGAATCGCTTTATAGTACATACTCATCATTCCGATTTTTTCTTTGAAATCCTTTTTTGTTTCTTTTTCTTTGTCGAGTTTGCTATCAGCCTTTGGAAGGGTGACTTTCATATACACGAGTTTCTTAGCCCGAAAAATTTCAAAGATGAGTCTCAAAAGTTTCCCAATGAGCAACAAAAAACCAATGGCAATAAGTGCCAAAAGAATGTAGTACACGATATTGACAAGATACTCCATAAAACCACTACTTTTCTCAGAAGAGGTGGTGATATGTTGTTGTGGAAGAGTTCATCCAATTTCTTTGGTGGCATCCAGAAGCGTTGCAAACGTAATTGCGTGAGAGATACACCATCCCCAGAAAACCAAGACCAGACCCAAGCCGTATTTCATAAGAGTTTGTAAAATAGATACGATAGTTATTTCCAATCTAGTATACAACAAAATGACAAAAAATACAAATAAATGTTGATTTCTAGCAAATAGAAAATCATGGAAGAAAAATCCATATAAAATATATGCTTTTGAGTCAATATATAGGAGTTTATCTCATGATTACGGTACTCTATCGATTTCGCCAGCAATTTTCTAAGAAAAACATCCTCATGCTTTTGGTTACGGTTGGCATCCTCTTGCTCGCCATTCGGTTCAAAATGCCGATGGATGTCTTTTTCACCTATCTTCTCCCCATTGGCTTCGTCACTATGATGGTGTGGCTTCTGTGGAAGAAGCTCGGATGAGCCTCGCAAAAAAGGACGCGTATGCGTCCTTTTGTCGTGAAAAGAGGAAGATTTTTTTAGAGTTCGATATGAAATTCGGTGAAGCCTTTTGATTCTAGTAGACGAAGATTTCCTCTCAAGCCCATCTGTTTGAGTGCTACCAAAGTTACCGTTTCATCGATATATAATCTGTTTGTAGTACGTGATATTTTGTTTTGTCAAGCAAAGGAAAAGAAGATACATTATCTATGAAAATACTTTTTAATTCTTTTGTTTTTGGATATAATATATCTATATATTACCTAAATATCATACTATGAAAGCATTCTTGAGAAGAGGTCTGATGTTTTTTTTCTTTGCCTTTGCACTTTGGAGTCAAGCGAGTGCTTGTATCAATGATGAGTTTACTTTTCACTCGGAGAGTTTATGGGGCTTAAACTACGAAAATCCCTTGCTTTTTAATATCTTTTTTACGATAGGATTATTAAGTATATTGTGACTTTTGTATTGTCTATTTCGTCCAGAAACTATAGATTCTCATTTTCGGATATGAGCGAGTATTATTTATATTATGACGGCTATATTGATAATTGTTATTTTATTATGACCTTCCGATAGTGAGTTTATTTATTATTTCCTTGTTTATTTTGTGGGCTTCCTCACACTATTTGGAAGAGAACTGATTATTGAAAGTTATTTTACTCACCAATCATCTTCCAGAATCCAAACAATGTATAAGATAGGTCTTTTTTTGGTCGCTTGACTTATAGTTTGAGGAGGACTGAAATACAATTTTAGATTTTCTCTCCCGTGATATTGGTGGTTATTGGGACTGGTTGGAATATTTTATTATTTTTTTACTCTCACAAAAACGCCTCGATGGTATTTTAAACTCTACAGTGTGAGTTTTTTATATTTGATACTTATAGTGCTTTTAGTTGTTCTATCTTATTAGATTATTTTTTAAACGGTTAACATGAAAAAATATCTTTGACTTTTGTGAGGATTACTAGTATATATGCACACTTATGCTTGTATTAATGATGAGTTTACTTTTTTGTCAGAAGAACTTTGGTGAGGAAATTATGGTCATCCATATCTTGTGGGAGTGATGTATGCAGTTTGTTTTTCACTGATATTATGAGCTATTTTTTCATTGTTTGCAAGAATTGAGAGTAGCAAATCTTTTCTTTGGTGGCTGGTCAGATTGTGGATTTGGATGACAGTGTTAATCTTTTTATATGTGTTTTGAGGAGGGGGAACAATTCCATTTTTATTGTGAACTTTAGTGAGTATCATTGTTTTTGAAGCCATGATGGTCAAGGAAATTGCGAGGTTGTATGATGTGCTCAAGGGGAGTCAGAATAAGAGAATTGAAATCTTTCAAGGAGCATGTTTGATGGCTCTTCGGAGTATGTGGTTGATATTCTTTGTTATTGGAATCACTCTCGTGGGAGATTGGTTCACCTCGAAAAATCAATTTATCCCCCATACTTATGAAGGAATCCTTCCATTATTTGTCTTTCCCATCAGTCTTTTTCTTTTGTTGCAGTTTCTTGCGGTATTCCTTACTGACCAATGAAAGATTAGGGCATTGGTGTTGAGCTTTTTGTATTTTTTAGTTTTGCTTGTTTTTACTCATTTATAGAATATGAAAACAATATGTATTTTAGTGTGAATTCTTATTTCTTTGCAAATTTTTGCCCGTATCAATGATGAGGGGGCTTTGTGAAAAGGACTCTATTGTGCCTCAGAGTATGGAAATTCACCATGGATAGGTGGGATACTTGGATTCACACTTTCAGGAATATTTCTGAGTATGGTTTGGCTTTTGGCACCCCAAAAGAATAAACAGGAATTTTATGTAAGTTTGAGGTTTCTGGCTTCTTACATAGTTGTGTTAATACTTTTTTATTTTATGGGAGAACAGTTTCGGGTCATATTTTGCCTAGGAATACTAGTATATTCTATCATCTACTTAGTTCGACTGTTTCCTGAGATGGGACAAGTGTATCACGATGTTAGAAATAGTCGAGATTGGATTTCAAAGATGTATCGTTTCGGAATATTCGTAGCATTTTGTTGTTTGTTATGGGCTACTTTTTGATTTGCAGTGATGCAATGTCTAAAAATATTTTTTCAAATATCCCAAGATTTGATGTTTGCAATTGTGGAGATTCCATTATTTCTGTCTCTTTGAATCTTTTGACTTTTCCAATTTTTAGTGATTATTCTCACTTCAAACCCTTATTATAAAGTCTTTGCATTTTGATTGTATTACCTTTTTATAATTACCCTTATATTCTAACTGTTCCTTTATGAAACATAAAAAAGAATTTTTTCTGCTTTGATTGATTCTTCTTGGGATGGTTGGACTGTGGGCAATACAACTATTTTCTCAAACTCCAACGATGACCATGGAGATGGTGGACGATATGATTCATGACAAGTATGAGCGAAATACCAACGAGTATTATGAATATCGCAATGCACGTGATGAGTCTTTGCTAAAAAAGGGAGGAAAAAATCTGTCAAAAAGCATTCTTGATGCATATTTTCAAGAGCCACACGAAAAAGACCCATTGCTCCTTTATGATAATCTTGCGGTTGGGTATGAGCATATTGGGCAGTATGAAAAAGCAGTTTCGATCTATCAAACCAAAAAACAAATACTCGATTCAAGACCTTTTGACCAGATGAATCGGTATCGTTATTATGCCAACCTTGGGACTTTTTCTATTCATAAAGGACTCAAGACATGGATGAAAAATCCTTCTGATTTTCTGGCAAAACAAGAAGTAATTGACGGGAGAAATATGATTGCCAAAGCTATTGAAATCAATGTGGATGCGCACTTTGGTCGTGAGAATTACCAACTTATAGCCAATGATTGGATTATCTCGTCGTTTACGAATTCTTGAGTGATGCAAACAGAAAACCTACTTGGAAAAAAAGCTTTGGATACCTCTCTTTTGACTTGAGGGCAAAGTGTTTCATCTTGTTGAGAACGATATGTTGATATCTATCCAAAAGCAAAAAGGAAAGGAAAAGCTCACGAGGAACAGGTGGCTGATGCCTGTCCTATGGCACTTGCTGGAGTAATGGGAATGATACGCTACTGAGGAGGTCCCAATCCGTACAGTTATGAGACGATTGGAGACATCTTGGTCTCTATGGGAGAAGACCGTTTGGCTTTTGCTGCGTATGCTCGTGCCCTCAAGATGAAGCATCCCAATGCTTTAGCAATCAAAGACTATATGCTCAAGCTCGTACCGTTGATTGACAAAAATATTGCGCCCAAGCCAGCATTTGATGCTCGTTTCGCTCAATTTGAAGCGGACTATACTCTGGGAAGTGCTTGGTCTCAAGCGTATCAAGACTTTCAAAAAGAGATGATTCTCAAAGGTGGAAATCCTCTCGAAATTGGAGAATATCAGGAGTTTTACACCGTCAATAAACATGCAGGTGCAGTGAAATATGAGAGAAAGGAGAAGATGTACTAATTAAATTTGCAAAATCTTGTATTATATATATATAATGTATTCATTAAATTATATTTACATAGCATGAAAAAAATACTACTTTTTTTGTTGATATTTACTCCGTTTCATTCGCTCTATGCCGACGATTGTGAGATAGAGCTTCACACTGGTTCGGTTCAGAGAACTGGGAGTTTTGTGTTTCCGAAAGGATCTGAGATACAGAAATTTGAGGTGACTTATTTGAAAGAGTCTCGACATCAGAAGCCTTCTCCTGATAAATTACTTGAGAATATAGAGGCAATATATTGAAATAAATGGAGCTATGCATTACAGTCTTGAAAAATAAAAATCATCTGAGATTTACATTCTATGGAAAATACACAAGAAATGTCACCTTATTTTGTAAGGCTGGAGATCTCGGTGAACCCTAAAACAGTGTCACTACGTTCAGATGAGAGACAATTAGAATATTATCCATACGACTACCAATATTTGTATTCTTATTTGTGAGTGAAAAATAATGCACAAAATGGTTTGGTTCTTCCTAAAATATATATATTTTCATCCGATATAATTACGAATATAAATCCTCAATACAAGATTTGTACCATTGACCAATGAAAAATTGCTGAAATGTGAGGATATCACATAGAAAAACCTTGAAAAAGTTATGTAGTAATTCCCTACTATACCTTTACGATTCCGCTCAATGATGAGCCAGAAGAGAATTACTTCTTTGCTTATGATGTGATAGATATTTTATATTGAAGTGAATACGTAGATACTTTCATAAAAGACTGAAAACCTCATTCCCCGATAGAGTACAAGAAATAAAGCATTTAACCATGCCAAAGGAAATATTTTTTAAAAAGAAATATTTCCTTTTTTTGAAAAAATCAGTATCTTTTTTGAAACGTTTTATCCCTTTGCCAATAAAGACTATGTCTTTTGTTCACCTTCACACCCACTCGCATTATTCCATCCTTGAATGACTTCCAAAACCGAAAGATTATGTCAAAAAAGCCAAATCTTACGGGATGCCTTGAGTGGCAATTACTGATACTTCCAATATTCACTGATGTCATGAACTCTACAAATATGCCAAGGAAGAGGGAATCACTCCGATCCTTTGATCTGAAATCTATTTGCAATCACTCAGAGATCATACGATGTTGCACAAGATTGTGCTTTTAGCTCAAAATCTGACCGGATATCAAAACATCATCGCACTTGTTTCGAAAGCCAATTTGGAAAGACCATGAGACAAGCCTTATATTCTTTGGGAAGAACTTGCCGAGAAGAGTGAGTTTGTCATCTGTCTTTCTGGACCGATTTCGGGAGAAATCCCGTACGCAATACTTTCTGGAAGAGAAGAAGGGGAGATCATGGAGGTCATAGAACGTTATAGAAGTGTGTTTGCAGAGAGATTTTTTGTGGAACTTCTCTATCATGATGATATTCCAAAACAAAGACTCGTGACGGAGAGACTCATAGAACTCTACTACAAATACCGTTTTCCCGTAGTTGCGTGCAATAATAGCTACTATATCAACAAAGACGACAAACAAACCCAAGATATTATCAGGGCTTTGGGGACGGGACATACGATCAAAAATCCTGACCGTCCGACGCTTCTTTCAGGAGATTATTCTTTTAGTACTCCCGAAGAAATGGAGAGTATGTTTGGATTTTTGCCAGAAGCACTCAAAAATTCGGTCAAAATCTGTGAAATGGTGGATATCCATATCGAAATTGGTGCGGTACTGATCCCAAAATATGACCTTCCAGAAGAAGACCAAGCCATCTATGATGAAGTCAAAGTAAAAGAAATTCCACTGTATGCACTCGCAGAAGATCGTATCAAGGAGCTTTCGAGCGATGAGTGGTATTTGAGATATCTGTCATTTAAAGGACTCAATTGGAGGTATGAAGCCTGACTTTCTCAAGACGAAATCACGCTTTTGGTGCAAAAACTGGACGTTCCTTGACTCAATAAAACACTCACAAAAACTTCTCCAGAAGAACTCAAAGAACAATCTTTGAAATATATTTCTCCTGAGAAAAAAGTCCTTCTCTCTCGTCTGAGTGAAGATATGAATGCTAAAATCGACCGTTTGGAATACGAGCTGGTGGTCGTGCACGAGATGGGATTTGACGCGTACTTTTTGATCGTAGCAGATTATATCAACTATGCTCGTACCCACGATGTACCAGTTGGACCATGAAGAGGAAGTGCTGCGGGGAGTCTGATGGCATACCTTTCTGGAATCACTGATATTGACCCGTTACCATACTCACTCCTTTTTGAAAGATTTCTCAATCCTGCGAGAATCTCGATGCCTGATATCGATACAGATTTTAGTGACGATGGAAGAGACCAAGTTATCGAATACTGTCGTAAAAAATACGGAGCTGACCACGTGGCTCAGATTTGTACGTTTGGGACGTTTGCAGCACGTGCTGCGGTCAAAGACGTCGGAAGAGTGATGGGAATTTGATTTGCAGAGATGAATGATCTTGCCAAACTTATCCCCGAAAAACCATGAACCAAACTTTCTCAAGCACTCACTGAGAGTCTTGAATTTAAACATGCGTACGATTCTAATCCAGTCTACCATGAGATTATAGAGAATGCGCTCAAGATTGAGGGAAATGTCAGACAGGTGGGAGTGCATGCGTGTGCGGTGATTATTGCTCCGCATCCCATGACCAATTATACGGCCTTATCGCATCCTCCAAAGGACAAAAATGCGATTATCACGCAGTATTCTGCCTACCCGCTCGAAGATTTGGGGCTCCTCAAGATGGATTTCCTTGGGCTTCGTAACCTGACTATCATCAAAAGAGCACTGAAAATTATCAAAAAAAGAAAAGGGGATGAGATCAACATTCTCAAAATCAACCTGCACGATGCCAAGGTATTTCAGGTGTTTTCCGCAGGAGATACGACGGGAGTCTTTCAGTTTGAGTCTGAGGGGATGAGGAAATATCTTATAGATTTGGGACCAGATACCTTTGAAGATCTGATTGCGATGGTTTCACTCTATCGTCCTTGACCACTTGCGTATATCCCAGCCTATATTGATAGAAAATATGGTCGTGAGCCTATTGCCTACCTCACCGATGCTCTCAAAGAAATTCTCAAAGGAGCAAAACATTCTGATGAAGTGATTGCCGAAGAAAAGCGTAAACTTGAAGAAGACCTTTCTCCGATCCTCGATGTGACGTATGGAATTGCTGTGTATCAGGAACAGTTGATGTTTATCGTGCAGTATATGGCAGGATTTTCTCTTGGAGAAGCAGATATGCTCAGAAGATGAATCGGAAAGAAAAAAATAGAAATTATCGAAGCACTCAAAAAGGAATTTATTACTCGTGCAGAGAGTTTTAAAGGATATAAACCTGAAACCAGTCGTTATATCTATGAAGAGATGATCCAGCCTGCGGCAAATTATTCCTTCAACAAATCCCATGCTGCGTGTTATGCACTCATAGCCTACCAAACTGCGTATCTGAAAGCCTACTATAGGACAGAATTTTTAACATCGGTCATGGTAAGTGATGAGGAAAATATGGAAAGAATCGTGATGGAAGTCTCTGAATGTAATTCCAAAGGGATTGAAGTCCTTCCACCGAGTATCAATGAATCGATGAAGCACTTCACCTATATCAATGATGAAACAATTCGTTTTGGGCTCAAAGCGATTAAGGGAATAGGAGATGGACCGATTGAGGCTATCAAAAAAGGAAAAGAAGCAGGTCCATACCAGAGTCTTGAGGATTTTGTGACTCGTGCGGGAAAAGAAGTCATCAATAAAAAGTCTCTTGAATCGCTCATTTTATCCTGAGCACTGGATCTTTTTTGAGAAAGGGGAATGCTCTACAAAAACATAGAAAATATTATTCGTTTTATGCGTGCAGGAGAAAAGAAAAGCACCACTTCACAGATGGGACTTTTTGATAGTATTGCCGAACACAATGGACTCCATCTCGATGTGGTTGAGAGGTTTTCGTATGAAGAAAAACTCAATGGAGAGCGAGACGTGATAGGATTTTCTATTTCGGGACATCCCCTTGATGGACTCTCTCGTTATATCGCAAAAAGAAGCCAAAATACCAAGATCCTTGCAATGAGCTTTGAAGCCTACGAAGCCCTTCCACAAAAGCAAAAGGACAAGATGGAAATCACCCAAGCCGTGGGATATGTCAGAGATTTTAGAACCACGATGACCAAGACCTGAGGGACGATGGGAATCTTGTATATCGAGAGTTTTTTGTATGATTTTGAAGTGACTATTTTTCAAAAAGATTATGAACGACTTAAACAACAAATTATCTTACATTCTATAGTGATAGTGAATGGAATGGTAAGAGTCAATACCGAATACAAAAGAAAAACAGTCCTCGCTCGTGAACTCAAGGCACTTTCTTTGACTCTGGTGCGTGAACAAGCTCGCTCGCTCCAACTCCTTGATGAAAAGCGTTATCAACCCTTTATCAAAGCCATGAGTCAAGGAGAAATTCCAAAAGTAGCAGTGAAAGATACTCATGAAGTTCAAGAAGAAGCCGTACAAGAAAATGAAGTACAAGCGGAAGAGGAACCGCATGAAATTCAAGTGGAACTTACCGAGTATGTGATTGAGATTCCCTCTACAGCAAAGATGTCAGAGCTTCATGAGCTCAAGGACTTTTTGTCAAAAGAGCCTGCTTGAGAGATACAGATTTTTATCTTTTTACAATGAAAAAAGATTGATACCAAGTCTAGGGTTGCTTCACTCGACCATCTCAAAGTCTGGGAAGAGAAACATTTTAAAAAACAATAAAGAACGGTTTGAAACCGTTCTTTATTGTTTTTGAGACCAAATAGATTCTTCTAAAAAATCCCATTCGGAGTCAATTAAAAGACCCCCTAAATCCCAATGCCATTCGGTTTATAGAGAATACCATTGAAGGAAAGGAGTGCTTATGATTGGTTGATTTTGAGCTCTTCTTCGTCAAAGAGAAAGACCTCATCGATGGTGGAGGCGAGCGTAAGGGAAATCATTTTGGCGAGTTTGAGAGAAGGATTATACTTTCCTTTTTCTAAAAAGGTAATGGTTTCTCTTCTCACTCAGACCATATTGGCGAGATCTTCTTGTGTGAGGTTATGTCTCGCACGGAGTTCTTTGATGCGGGTTTGCATAGATTAGTGTTGTGGGCAAATTACATTACATTGGTGTTTGATACATTTACTAGTATACGGACAATTTGATTTTATCAAATATTCTCACGGAGTTTCGCAGTCACTCTCAACGCTACATTTTGTGTTGAGTACTTTTTCGATAGTTCAAGAGAAGGTTTTCATATTGTCTCTATCCTTAGTACTTGATATGTGGGCAGGATTTTGAGGATTGATTCCTAAAGTAAAAAGTCACAGAAGTAATAGCATAAGAGTAGTCGTGAGAATCCCTTTCCGAACCAGTGGATTTTTTTCTGAGAGATAGAGGCTGATAAAAGAATGTATAAATGAAAGTCCACAAATCGAGAAGGCGAGAGTAAACGCTATAATTCCACAGACGGGATATTGGTCTTTATAGTAAAAGAAAACAAACATCATAATAACAGCAATCCATGAATATGCTTGGATCGCGTACACTGATGCTTTTCCTGCAATGATAAGATCTCTTTCATCGTATATGACTTCTGATACTCGCTTTTTAAGGAAATACAAGACTACAGCACTCCCCATCATAATTCCAATGGGAATAATATATTGTCCTTGAAATACAGACCGAGCAACGGCCAGTGAAATTCCTATCACCACCAAGAGATGAATTCTCTTGAAGTTTTTGAGACTCACTTTCATAGTATAAAAGCTAAAAATATATAACTAAATGTAATATAGTTCTAACATTATCTTTTAAAAATGCAAGTTTTTTTCAAAAAAATAGAGAACGTTTTTCAACTCGTTCTCTGCGGGGTTTTTCTTTTATTCGTAAATGACCTGAAGATTCTTTTTGCATTGAAATTCATGAGAAGTGTCACAATAGATAACTCTTTCATTGATACGAAGATCAATATAGATAATTCCTTGGGCAATCTTTTTAAAGTAAGACTTATAGAAGATATTGAGCTTTTGGATTTGTATATTAATTTCTTTATTGAGGTCAAAAATAAGGAAAGTTCCTTTTTTTGTCAGGATATGAATCTCTTGCTCTTTTTTGTAGTAGGTAATATGGGAAATGCTTACAAAAGAGTTAGAGTTTGCGAGTCCTTTGAGGATATCTTGAATTCTTTGAATATAGAGTGGATTGAACATCTTTTTATAATCAACGATTCCAAGGGTATCAAATCACTTGACTTCTATGATGGCATCACCCTTTTGTGTATTGGTCGGAACGAGGACTCCATTCTTTGTGATAGCATAGGATTGGCTCTCTCTTTTAAAGACAAATACCTTTGGAGATGATTCAGCAATGACTTGAATGGTATCTGGGAGAAGTTTTCTGGCTTGAATTTTGACGATATTGGGTTGATGAGTCAAGATGAGTTGTTCCATCTCAGGAGTATTGGTAAGAAAAATTGGTTTGTAACGGAATCCTTCTACCGAACGATATGCCATGTTTATATTCAGGAGGTCATCTTGTCTGACGATATTGATATTTTTTACTTGAAAATATTGTGAGAAAAAAGCGAGGTAGATACTAGCAAGAGTCAAAATGACTCCCAAGATAATGTAGTAGGTATTGAGATTTTTGATTTCGTTTGAGGCATTGTCAAAATGAAGTTTGAGAGTAAAAAGCTTGTATTTGTTACGTCTGGTATGAAATTTTGGGGTTTCTTGTTGGTACCATCCGTACAGCCTTTTTCTTTCTGCTTTGAGTCTTTTTTTGAAACGAATATTACGAAAAAAAAGCGTATACCTTCGAAAGATTCTCGTAATTCTATGGATTATTTCATTCATGTTCATGGGTTATTTCGTTTATTTTACTAATGAGTTGTGTTGTTTTTTCAAGAGTCTCATCATAACGGAATCGTATAATTGGAGTTTTTCTCAAAGTCATTTCTCGATTGATGTGTTCTTTGACTACCTGTGCATGATGGGCAAGGTCTTTGCAGAGTTTCTCAGGATTTCTAAGGGAGCTCACAAAAATATCGAGGTAGGAAAGGTCAGAGGCAAGTTTAATTTCATTGATGGTAATGAGTCCAAAGTCGGACATCTTTTCTTGGAGAAGCTCATTGAGAGCAGTTCCAATGATTTTTTTGAGGGAGGATTCCATCCTTTCCAGTCTGTCTGCTTTCATTGGGAATGTATAAGGAAATATTAGATTTTATTATATGAAAACTTTTTATTTGACAAATAAAAATATTAAATACAATTGGGATACTTTTATATTTAAACCTTAAGGAGATAGAAACTATGATATATGCAGTAAGAAATGAAGGAGAAACCAATGATAAACTCATTTTGAGATACAAAAAATTGTTTTTCCAATCAAGAATTGCCAACAAACTCAAATCTCAAAGATATGCCGTGAAAGGAATCAAGAAAAAAAAGATGAGAGAAAAAGCAATCATTAGAGAAACATACAGAGCGTTAAACAACAAAGTATATTTCTAGTCAAAAAGGTCCTTTTAAAAGGGACTTTTTTTTGAGTGAAAAGAAATTATAACCATCCCCAAATCTCAAAGCCTGTCACTGCGAACTCGTTTCAGAATCTTTCGAAGGAACAGACGAGTCAAAAGACAAAAACTAAAAGACCAAATCTCAAAGCCTGTCACTCTGAATTTTAGCAAAAAACAGTATTTGAGATGATTATAGAACAACAATTTTATTATTTTTGGTATAATATGAAATCTTATTATGTCTACATTCTTGCTAGCATCAATAAAGTACTTTATGTTTGAGTAACCAGTAATCTCGAAAAAAGAATCTCAGAGCATAAAAATTGAATATATTGATGATTTACCAGCAAGTACCACATTGATAAGTTGGTGTTTTTTGAGGAGTTTCACGATATCAATGAAGCAATAAGTGCAGAAAAAAAAATTGAAAAACTGGCAAAGAAAATGGAAAATTGAGCTCATTGAAAAGTCAAATCCTAATTGGATTGATTTGTCATTGGGATGATAACGACAATTCTTACAAGATTTAGGCGTGTGCACGGAAAGATTCGGCAATCAAGTTCAGAATGACATACTACAACTCGCAATGACATACTATAATATTATTTTTTTCTTATCCTATGAACCTATTACAAAAAACCTTAATCTTTGCCGTGAAGCAATATCAAAAATACCTCTCCCCAGACCATTCTATTTGGGCAAGAGCTCAAAACAAACCTCCGTATTGCCGATTTATCCCGAGTTGTAGCGATTATATGATTGAGGCAATTGAAAAAAAAGGTGCCTTTTTTGGGACTTTGAAAGGACTTTGGAGAATTGCACGTTGTATGCCTTGGAGCAAGGGAGGGTATGATCCAGTGGAAAAGTGAAAAGTGAATAATGAATAGTTTTTGTTATGAAAACATTTTTTTCTTGATGTTTCTATAAAAAATAGAATTCAGTAAAATAATTTTACTTTTTTTGCATTTTTCATATAATACTGCCACCTGAAAAGGAAGGACGAAAACTCCGCTATTACCTTTATATTTTTATATTAATCTTATGACCCATAGAGGAAAGAAATATAGAAAAGCTCTTGAACTCGTAAGTTCTACGACTCTCTATACTATAGATGAAGCAGTTGAGCTTCTTGAAAAAACCAACACGGTAAAATTTGATCCATCAGTTGAAGTACACTTCAATTTGAATCTTGACCCAAAATATGCTGATCAAATGATTAGAACTACAATCACTCTTCCACATGGAACTGGTAGAACAGTTAAAATCTGTGCTTTCATCGAAGGTGCAAATTCTGAAGCAGTAAAAAATGCTGGTGCCTTTGTAGTGGGTGGAGAAGAATTGGTAGAAAAAATTGCAAAAGGCGAGCAAGCTCTTGACTTTGATGTCTGTGTAGCTACTCCATCAATGATGAGACAACTCGGAAAAATCGCAAGAATTCTCGGTCCAAAAGGATTGATGCCTAACCCAAAAACAGGTACAGTAGGAGAAGACTTGGTTGCTGTAGTTGGAGAAATTAAAGCAGGTAAATTTGAATTCAAAACTGACAAACAAGGAAATGTTCACTCTATTTTTGGAAAACTTTCTTTTGGAAAAGATAAACTCGTTGAGAACCTCACCAAGTTTATTACTACTATCAAAGAAGTAAAACCATCTGGAGCAAAAGGAAAATATGTAAATACTGTATATGTATGTAATGCTATGTGACCTTGAATTCGTCTCAATATCGTTGGATAATCTCTCTCAGAAGTAAACTATCATAGTTCACAGCGGGCTTTAGCCTTTTGTGAATATTTGATAAATTCATCTTGGTTGATATAAAAAAATCTCTTTTTCAAGAGATTTTTTTATATGGATTTTGGTATGATAGTCTTTCTAATCCCCACAATAAGTCAGCCTCTGGGACTATCTTGAAAATACAGTTCGTCCACAAGTCTGGAGATAATCAAAAAAAGCCCCCTTCCACGAATTGATGCATGGTGTTGGTAGTTGATTTCTTTTCTTTCTTCACGGAGCTTATCCATTTCCCATGCCTTTTTTGCGTATATTCCCCTTCCAGTGTCTTCTACTTCTAAGCTGACTGAAATATTTCAATCGACTTTGTGACTGGAAACGTACATACGGTTACAGCATTCGTTTTTGCTTCCGTATTCTATGGCATTGTTGTTGAGCTCGTCGGTGATGAGGACCAAGCGATTGATCCAAGTGGCATCAATCCCGAGAAGTTCCCCAATTTGAATAATAGTGTTTCTCAGATGTTTTGTGTTTGAAAACTGTGATAGATAAACCAGACAAACCTCAAATTTATCTCAATCATAGTACGATGACAAATACTCTTTGTCTATTTTTTCCGAACAATACTCATCAATAACAATTTCGTGCATCGTTAATACATTATGATGATAGACGGTCTCAGTATATCAAAAATATTCATAAAATGCAAATATATCAATAAATTTTGGTCAAAATCTCAAATATGTAGTAAAAATATGTGAAAAAGTTTTTTCTCCCATGAATGAGGGGGGAAAAGTGAGTGGAGAAGTCTGAACAGTTCTTATTATGTGTGTTGATGATGTATCTAATCCAGTTTGATTTTAGAGACTCAAAGGATTCTTTAAGTTTCCAACTTTTTTTTGTAGATTTTTGCAATAGAAACAAAATCTAAAGTGGGTATAATACCAAATCACTTTAATTCAAGTTATAAAAATACACGTTTAATCTCATAACATTTAAGCATAAATATCAACTTTACTCATTCAATCAGGCTTTAAAATAACCTCACCCCCCGACCCCTCTCCTCTGGAG
>Ga0209373_10002249_pt1 | contig 19811 bp, 12 predicted proteins | sample Higcelweek5metaG_FD_187173 | JGI IMG/M metagenome (GOLD analysis project Ga0209373, IMG submission 187173) | Freshwater pond sediment microbial communities from the University of Edinburgh, under environmental carbon perturbations - High... | ecosystem: Environmental > Aquatic > Freshwater >... | reverse complement strand
ATAATTTTACCGTTACTGCACTTATATCGCCCTCGACTAATTCGTTTACCGCTAAATTGATATTTGGTGGTATTTTCTTTTTGATACACAGGTAGAATATCATTATCAAAGAAGCTTGATTTGCTTGTATATGATTCTTCCTGCTCTACAAATTCAATTCCACGAAGTTCACAGTAATATTGGATCTTATCTTTAAATTGCCCGATAGGAATATTTACAAAGTTTTGATTATTCACCCTACCTATATTTACACTACGTTGAAACTCTGGATTATAACCCATACGATATTAAAGACTTACGATTATTTTATAAATTCTCTGAGTATACATATAAAGAAAGATACAAACCTCTATTAAAGGGCTTGTATCTTTTTGAGTTCAGATAATGATTATATCTAGCTTCCTTTGATCCTAAATCAATCTTTTTCACTCTAATCAATATCTGCTGTTTTCATGATCGTAACAAGTGTTACACAATCCGTACATACAATCCCAAGGAAGTTCCTTGCCACAGCGTTTACATTTATGATGCATGTATTTCATTTTTTCTAACAGCAGCTTATTGATTTTGTCTGCAACAATTATTTTTTCTTCAGTAACCCAATCTATATCAATTGCGATCTTAAATGTTTTCCCAAAAGAATAATAGAGATCTAATTGTTTATAATATGTTTCGAGTGTGTTTAAGTCTTCGTATGATGGAGCAGTCGGTTTATCTGGTTTCTTTCCTTCCATATGCAGCTTTATATACTTCAGCCATAGATATTTTACGTAATCATTTTTTGAATCAAAAGGTATAAATATTAACTTATATCTATCCTCAACTGACAAACTGTTGTATTCTGGCATATCTAAACTGTGTAGAAGTTTTAATTCTTCATTTAAATCTGATTTAACAATGTATGGTTGTGAGTATTCCGAATTACTCCATGCATCTAATCTGTCATATAATGTGCCAAGAGGGAATGATAAAATGAAACTTTCTAACGGGCTAACTCGTATGAATGGAATATCTTCCAGGGTTCCTTCTAAGTATTCTTTTAACATTGTCTTTGATGATAATGTATTAACATAACCAACATCGTAAATACCTATCCTGCCAGCTCTACCACCAATCTGTTTTGCTTCGGTCATTTCTATGTCTCGTGTTTTTACTCCATCAAATTTAGTTGTTTCGATGAAGACTATTCTTTTGATAGGAAGATTTACACCCATACCGATTACATCTGTAGATACTACTACATCTGATTCGCCGTTAGAAAAAATTTCCATTTGCTTCCTGCGTGTATGTGGGGGCAAATTGCCATAAAGGACGCTGACTTTAAATCCACTTTTAACCAATACAGCTGCAACTCTTAAGACTGATCTTTTTGAAAATACTATTAAAGCATCGCCTTTTTTAACGCTTTCAGGAAATTGATAATGTGAGTCTTCCATAACTAGAGGAACGATTCGCTTATATTCTCTGACTTCAACGGTATCATTACAATCAGCTATTATCTGTTTTAAGATATTAACAGCATCAGGAGAGCAACATACATGTACTTCTTTTGCTAGAACTCCTAGTATAGCCCTAGACCAAGCAGCTCCTCTTTGTCTATCTGCAACCATTTGTGCTTCATCAATTACAGCTAAATCATATGTATTTTCAAGATTAAGCTTTTCGATTGTGCAGGAGTAATGTTTTGCGTTTGGTTCTATAATTTCTTCTTCGCCAGTCAGCAATGTGCAAGGAACACCTTCTTTATTCATTTTATAGTAATTTTCGAGTGCGAGTAATCTTAGAGGGGAGAGATATATGCCAGACGAAGCTTCCTTTAAAGCTTTGATAGCATTGTAGGTTTTTCCTGTATTGGTAAAGCCGTAATGTATGACAAAATGACGAGTTATCTTACGTGCGGCGACATATTCATCTTTAGGATGAGTGGGAAGAAGCTCTTTGGTTAATTGAGTGAGATATTTTTTGATATATTGACCTTCGGTCAGAATTTGCATGATTGGTTGGGTGCACAGATTGTAGTGCCCATGCCTTTCCATCAGAAAATCGTATGATAAGCCCATTGGACTTTGTGTTTGTATTTTTTCAAGAATTCGAGTCTTGATTTCTTTGATAGTGGAGCTGATGTTGTTGAGTAAATGATAGGTTTCCTTGGGGGAATGTGTCTTAGTTTTAATTCCAAACACAAACTCATAGTCTGTAGCAAAAATTTCTTCATAATAAGTCAGTTCCGATATACTTGTTATGCTTGATTTGTCGTTTTGATAAATTTCCATATTTATTCGAACCGCTTCAATCTCTTTTATGAAACGATTTTTTCTTTTGTCTTTATTTTTTTCAGTCTTGTCTGATCTGTCAAATACGTCTTTTCTTTTGTGTTTGCTTTTGTTTTTAAAATTAGTTATACTAGCCATATAAATCAAATCCTTTGCAAAATTTTAATTAGACTTATATGGTTATGACACATAAATTTTATTTTGGAAAGTGACATACAACGGTAGGAATCATTAGGTTTCAGTGGTTACAATTTGAATTACTGATAGATCCGTAGTTCCGAAGAAAAAGAAGATAATCAAAGGCAACGGCGACTATTAATAAAACAAAAGAAACAATAGTAAAGGAAGCTGAACATTCAGCTTCCTTTTATCATTTATCAAGCATATTATTTAAGTTATTAACTGTCCGTGTAATTGTTACTTTGACATTAAGAATTATACTCCCTTATGTTAGGATTTTCTTTTGGGCTCATAATTTTCTCTCCGCATTCACAGTCAAAAGCATAACCACCAATATCTTCAGTTGTTTTATCGTATACATAAGATGCCTCTTTACCACATTTAAAACATTTTAAAGTCTTCATACAAATCATCCTTTCGTTTTATGACATTCAAAATCTTTTCATGGTTAATTCCTTCTTACTATTATGACATATAATTCATGAATTGTATACAGAGTAAAACAAAAGGCAGAGATGAAGCATGAAAATAATTATATAATGAATTTTTAAGGAATTAGGATTTCTATACACTGTTATATAGCTTTACATTTTCATGTATAGAATCTATTAGTAAAACGAGTTTGTGATTTTTAACTTTTATTTATATTTAGGTATGATTTAGCTGTTATTGACGAAGCACAAATGGTTGCAGACAGACAAAGAGGTATCTTAGTGAATTTCAAAAGCTATAGGTATATGAAAATATATCATCAGCTTTGTTTTCTATATGTATTTTCAAGATTGAGTTTTTTCTATTGTACAGGAGTAATGTTTTGCATTTGGCTCTACAATTTCTTCTTCGCCAGTCAGCAATGTACAAGGAACACTGTCATTATTCATTTTATAATAATTTTCGAGTGCAAGTAATCGTAAAGGGGAGAGGTATATGCCAGACGAAGCTTGCTTTAAGGTTTTGATAGCATTGTAGTTTGCCCGTATTTGTAAAACCGTAATGTATGATTCATCTTTAGGATGAGTGGGGAGAAGCTCTTTTGTTAATTGTGTGAGATATTTTTTAATATATTTACCTTCGGTAAGAATTTGCATGATTGGTTGGGTGCATAGGTTATAGTGCCAACGAAAAAATATCGACTGGAGATGTTGTGTCTTCACCCAACTCTTTACGTAAACTTAATGCTTTTGTGCAAAGATCTAATTCATCTATCAATACCACTGCCTCCTAACAATCGTGTCATAAAATTTAAATTCATAGCAATTCTATTTATGGCACTAATTGTCTCTAAATCATCTTCGTTTATCTCACTAGCTCTAAGAGCAAATAAAATTCGATTCGCAGGAACTGTTTCTCCATTAAAGCTCTCTGTTGTAACTCCAAATAACGTAGATAATTTTTCAAGCATATCTGAAGTTATAGGTCGTTCATTCTTCTCTATTTTTGATATTAAGCTTTGATCAACTTGTAAATATTTAGCAAGATTACTTTGCGTAAAACCGCTTTGCTCTCTTAAAGTCTTTATATTATCACCAATTCTATTTATTGTGCTGTTCATATCAATACCTCCTTCTTCAAGTTCTTTAATGAACCGATTTTTTCTTTTGTCTTTATTTTTTTCAGCTTTGTCTGAGCGATCAAACGCATCTTTTTTTTGTTTTTGCCCTTGTTTTTGCTTTTAAAATTAGTAATATTAGCCATACAAATCAAATCCGAAGAAATCAAAGATGTAATTTTTAAAGATGGGAAAAAATTCAATCTCCATAGTTGCACTATCACCGAAATTGTTCAGTTTTATGCCAATGACATTAATAAAATTAAATAAAACCCTTAAAAAAATTTAACTGGTGTACCAAGAATTCTCCCATCTTCTTTAAGTAGTGAGATGAATTGGTGACTGCAAAGATAATATCCATTTTACTTTCCTAAATCTAAAATATATGTCATATAGCATTACGCTAAATTACATATAACTAATCAACGAAATAATTTACATAGATTGAGTATAGTTCGAAATTATTATACGAAAACCAAGTATTAGTAATAGAGAACATATGAGTTAATATTCGACAAATCATAAATTGGTTACGAAAGGAGTGGATATAAAAATTCAGATGTAAACTAGCGATGTGAAATTGCTATTATTTGAGGTCGGAACGACCTTTAGAGCTTGGGTAAACTTGTAGCATTAGCTATATTGACCAAGAAGCCATCTACCTCTTTAGGTAGTGGTAGTTCACAATTAAAAGGAAGTATATTAAAAACAGCTTCCTTTTTTGTTTTGCATAATATTATTTCCTTATAAACAGTTTTTTATCAAAGACTAAGAGAAGACGCCCATCTTCTATAAGTGGGTGATGAATCGCCTTAACACAATCAAAAAAATGTGTCATATATAATTATGGCACATTTTTTGTGCCACTCTTAAAAAGACTGGAGGTGAAAATATGAACAATATAACCTATGGCTGTCAAAAACAACAATTAAACCATCTTAGTAAAAGAGAATATCTTATTCTTCGAACATTATGTAGATTGGCGAAAAACATGTATAATGTTGGATTGTACAACATAAGACAACATTTCTTCGAAACTGGCAATTATCTTAATTACAAAGATAGTTATCATCAAAGTAAAACTAATGAGAATTACCAGCTTTTAAACAGTAATATGTCACAGCAAATTCTTAAGGAAGTTGATGGAGCTTTTAAAAGTTTTTTTAATTTACTTATGGTTATGACACATGAATTTTATTTTGGAAAGTGACATACAACGGTAGGAATCATTAGGTTTCATTGGTCGCAATTTGAATTACTGATAGATCATTCATATCTAGTCCCGAAGAAAAGAAGACAATCAAAGGCACTCTATAATCATAAGAGGTAAAAAATCGAAAATATTTTACCTAATCAGTAATGATTTTTAAAAATATTTTTAAAAATATTTAACATTTTTAAAAATATGCGTCATATTCTTGTAAAGAACAGAATGAGTAGGTGACAATTATGAATATTATTAATCTTATTAATCTAATTAATATATCGGAAGATAAATTAATTTCTCTTAAATCTACTATAAAAGAAAATCAAATCTTAACCTTATATTCAAGTCCTAGTCTTGAGATTCAATTATATAAACATAAAGGAAAAGTATATGAAATAATTAAAAACTACGGAGATAAGCCATTTGCTGAATTATTTGCAGAAATGATTAAAATGAGTCAAATAAAAAATGCTTAACAAGGAATTATGAAATTCCTTGTTTTTTTCTGACTATAATTCTTTACAGAGCTTGTTTTAATCCTAAATGAATGGTAAAATGTTTATGATTTTGATCAATTGATAGGATTGGTGATGATAAATAATGATAAAAAAACACAGAACATATAGCTCAGAGAAACTCGGTGTAGATCAGTCTAAAAAAGTAAAAGTTGGAGTATATGCTAGGGTTAGCACTGATGATCAGGAGAAATCAATAGAAAATCAACATGCGATTTACAATTCATGGATAGAGAAAAATAATGCTGAATTATATGATGTATATACGGACGAAGGCATTTCGGGTACAAAAGGCAAAAAGAGACACGAGTGGCAGAGAATATTGAAAGATGGAAGAGAGAAAAAATATGATGTATTCCTAGTGAAATCATTTTCTCGTTTTGGTAGAAATCAAAGAGAAACGCTTGAAGCTGTTAAAGAATTGATCGAAGCTGGAATTCGAATTATATTTTTGGAGGATAATCTGGATAGTAAAAAAGATACTGCAAATTTTGGTTTGTTTGCTTGGTTAGCGGAGCAGGAAGCAAGGCGTACTAGCGAACGTATTAAATACATATGGAGTCAATATAATGATGAGGGAAAAGTACACGTATGTACACCACCATATGGATACGATTATAATCATGTAACTAAAAATTTTGACATAAATCCTGTTGAATCTATGATTATAAGTAAAATATTCGACTGGTACTTAAACGGGTATGGAATAAACAAAATAGCTCGAATGTTGATGAAAGAAAATGTACCTACAAAAAAAGGAGGACAATGGGCTGGAACTACCATAACTGGTATTATTCATAATGATTTTTATATTGGGACATTGACTCAGGGCATGACAAGATCATTAGATGTAACAATGGAAGCGAGAGAAATTATACCAAGTGATAAGTGGGAAAGACATCTAAATCATCATCCTTCAATAATCGCGGATGATATTTTCTATAAAGCTCAAGTAATTGCAGGAGAACGCCAACAAATGGCTGAAGGAGTATACTCTGAAGATGTAAAAAAGAAAAAAGCAACCAGGCAAAGTAATGTATCCTTATATTCTAATTTGTTAAAATGTGGTATGTGTGGCTCCAGTATGAGCGTCAAACGTACAAAAAAATATAATTACGAACCCCATTATAACTGCATTGCTTATATGATTAAAGGTAAAGATATTTGCGGACATACAAGTAATTTTATTTGGGAAGATACTTTATCTAATATCCTAAAACAAGAATTAGTAGAATTAGTCAAAGATAATTATACAAAAGTAAAAACCCTTATAAATGCCAATAAAAATTTGGTTAAGTCTGCTAATAAAACCGTGGAACTAGAATTAAAAGATATTAAGACGAGAATTGATTCAAATATGAAAATGTCTATGACTTTATTAAGTAATAAAGAAAAAGGATTAATTGGAGATACTCAATATAAAATGCAAAACGAAATAATTGAGAATAATCTTAATACTCTGTTGGATAGACGAAAAAAATTAGAACAAATGCCAAAAGAAGATAATCGGGCAATAATTGAAAATGAATTAATACAAAATATTGATAATGTATTGACACTTGCAGAGAAAGAATGGACTAATGCTCAACTCAAGACTATTATTGATAGTATAGTTATAGATAATAGCGGAAATATAGTTTTCAATATTAGGTATCTAAATAGTAAGGACAGTAACATCTGTGCTTATCGGATCAGTTGATATTTCTAAGATTGATCTTTTCCCAGAGGATGATCCAAGGGTACTTTCTTTAAATGGAGCTTTCAATGTAGGTAATAGAGGTGTTGTTGAGTTTATTGAGGTATTTAAGAATGAAACGGAATATCTTCATACGATGATAACAGCAACACAAGAGAAATCAATTCCTTCACCAGGTAAGGGTTCTATGATTTATTTTGATGGAATTATCCTTGCCCATTCAAATGAAGCTGAATGGAACAAGTTTAAGTCAGATCATACGAATGAAGCAATACTCGATAGAATAGTCAAAATAGAAATCCCATATTGTCTTGAATTGAATGAAGAGATAAAGATATATGAAAAAATACTTAAAAAGAGCAGATTTAAAGCTCATATTGCACCACATACGATTGAAGTTGCTTCGATGTTTGCTATATTGTCAAGGCTTTCACCGTCTAATAAGGTTGATCCTATAACCAAGCTCAAGATTTATAATGGAGAAGAAATTGTTGAAAAAGGTATGGCAAGAAAAATTGACATATTTGAGCTTAGGGATGAGGTTCAGCGTGAAGGAATGAGCGGGATTTCAACCAGATTCATAATGAAATCAATCGATACATCGTTATCTGAGTCAGAGCATGATTGTATAAATCCGATTTCAGTCCTTGAAACTCTTGTAAAGTCAGTAAAAGAGCTTGCAATATCCGATGACGACAAATCAAAATATCTGGCGTTTATTCAGGATACAATCAGAAAAGAATACAATAAAATATTAGAGAAAGAAATAACAAAGGCGTTTATCCATGGATATAGAGAACAGGCTGAAAGTTTGTTTAATAATTATCTTGACCATTCCGAAGCATATGTTAACAAAACAAAGATTAAGGATAAAAATACTGGCGAAGAGCTTGAGCCAGATGAAAAGTTTTTAAGATCTATCGAGGAGCAAATAGGTATAACTGATTCAGCTGCTAAAGGGTTTAGGGCAGATGTAACAGCTTACATGTTCTTTGTTTTGAGAAACGGCGGAAAACTTGACTATAACAGCTATGAACCTCTTAAGGAGGCCATAGAGAAGAAGTTGACAGCTTCAGTAAGAGAGCTTAGCAGAGTTGTAACAGTTGCAAAGGTCAGGGATAAGGAACAAAATGAAAAATATACTGCAATGGTATCAGAAATGAAAAATAATGGCTATTGCGACCACTGCTGCAATGTAATTTTGAAATATGCTGCAAACAATCTTTGGAAGGATTAGGAATCCCAAAACAGCAGATGCATTGAGGTGATTAAAATGGCTATCTTTAAGGAATTTTCAAATAACGGGAAAGACAGGTCTGCTGAAGATAGACGCAGGCACAGGCAATTGGTTGAAGACTCAATAAAAAAGAATATCGGCCAAATAATAGCGGAAGAAAGTATTATTGGACAGAGGAAGGATAAAAAAATAAAGATCCCTATTAAGAGTATAAAAGAATATCAGTTTGTATATGGTAAAAACTCTAAGGGAACTGGTTCAGGTACAGGAGAAGAAAAACGTGGAGACAAGATAGGTAAGGATAAGGGTGATGGAAGTGGTAATGGCGCTGGCCAGGCAGGAAATCAAGAGGGCGAAGACTATTATGAAACAGAAGTTACCATTGAAGAACTCATAAATTACCTCTTTGAAGACCTGAATCTTCCAGACCTTGATAGAAAAAGGATTGCAGAGATTGAGTCTATTAGTAGTATAAAAAGAATTGGATACCAGAGGAAGGGTATTCCTCCGAGGCTTGCAAAAAAGCGGTCTATCATTGAGAAAATAAAAAGGAGACAGGGCTATGAAAGGACAATGAAGCAGCTTGAGGAAGAAAAGGCTAGCGAAGATATCCAAGAAGAAAGTGATTATGATAAGAAAAGATTTCCATTTATTGAGGATGATTTAAGGTATCATCGGATAAAAGAGGATCGTAAGAAAGACTACAATGCAGTAGTTATTTGTATTATGGATGTTTCGGGTTCGATGGATCAGACGAAAAAGTATATTGCAAGAAGCTTTTACTTCTTGCTTTATCAGTTTATCCGTCTTAAGTATGCAAATGTTGAAGTGGTTTTTGTTGCACACACAACTGTTGCAAAAGAAGTAAGTGAAAATGAGTTTTTCCATAAAGGAGAGTCAGGAGGAACTTATATCAGTAGTGGTTATGAGAAGGCGCTTGAAATAATTGAACAAAGATATAACCCTGCAAGCTGGAATATTTATGCGTTCCACTGCAGTGACGGTGATAACTGGTCCGAGGATAATCCTAAGACAATTGAAATGGCAAACAGATTATGTGAGGTTTGTAATTTATTTGGCTATGGAGAAATAATACCTGGATATTCATATGGAAGCACAATGAAAACAGAGTTTCAGAAGGGTGTTAAAAGTAATAATTTCTCAATAGTTACAATGTCTAAAAAAGATGATGTACTACCTGGACTTAAAAAGCTCCTTGAAGTAGATAAACAACATTATAATTGATATATAAGGTATAGAGTTGGTTATCTTTAAAGATTGCAACAAGATGAGCGATAACAGGGAGGGTTGATGATGGCTGACTTTACCATAAAGGAACTAGAGGCATGGAATGAACGGATAGAAGAGATAGTCCGTGCTGAAGGTTTGGACTATTATGAGCAGGAGTTTGAAATATGTAGTTATGAGGATATGATAGGATATGAGGCATATATCGGGATGCCTTCACATTATCCACACTGGAGCTATGGAAAGTCATATGAAAGAATAAAAACCCTTCATAAATATAATCTGACAGGGTTGCCTTATGAGATGGTAATTAACTCAAATCCTTGTTTGGCGTATCTTATGAAGGACAATACCTTGCTTTTACAGGTTCTTACTATAGCACATGTTTATGGACACAATGATTTCTTTAAATGTAACAGGCTATTTAAATATGGCACTCGTGCGGATATGACGATTGAAACGTTTAAGAACCATGCTGACAGGATAAGAAGCTATATTGCGGATCCAGGTATAGGATATGCAAAGGTTGAGAAAATATTAAATGCTTCTCATGCACTAAAATTTCAATGCAGCAGAGTGCCAGGAGAAAAAAAGATTAGCGATGAGGAAAAAAGAAAAATACTGATGGAAAGGTTTCAGAAGCCAAGAAGTGAGTATCCTTTGCTTGAGCCAAATATAAAGCAGGACGATGACCTGTCTTTTTTGAAAAAGATACCTGTTGAGCCTGATGATGATTTACTGGGTTTTGTTTCAAGATATGGAAAGCTCTCAAGTTGGGAAAAGGATATCATAGATATTGTAAGAGAGGAGGCATCATATTTTGTTCCTCAGATCGAAACAAAAATCATGAATGAGGGCTGGGCGAGCTTCTGGCATTATACTATTTTAAATAAACTTGAACTGCCGCAGGGTATGCATATTGAGTTTTTAAAGAGGCACAATCAGGTTATAAGACCGCATTTAGGGCAGATAAACCCTTATTATGTTGGGTTCAAGATATTTGAAGACATAAAAAAGCGTAATCCCGATAACCCGAAGAAGATATTTGAGATTCGTGAGATTGAAAGGGACCAGTCGTTCTTAAGAAGGTATCTGAATTATGAATTATGCAGGGATATGAATCTTTTTGAATATGGAAAAAGAGGAAGTGAATATATCATATCTGAGGTTGCTGATGAAGATGGCTGGATGAAAATCAGAGATACACTTGCAAACTCAGCGGGAATGTCAGGGATACCTATTATTAAGGTTATTGAGTGGGTTCAAAAGGATAATACATTAGTCCTTGAGCACTCGTTTGATGGCAGAGAGCTTGAGTTAAGCTATGCGTATGAAACGTTAAAGCATATTATTGATCTTTGGGAAGGAAAGGTGGTTCTTCTTACAAAGCTTGATAATAAGGACAAAATGATTATGTGTGACGAACAGAAAAAAGTGACATTAACCAGTATGGGTTAAATGTAAGATTAATAATGTATTTAATATAGATACGTGAAATATGCAAAACTACAGGATTATGGTGAGTTCATAGAATCAGGAATCACCTTGTATGGAGAATCCTGTAGTTTTTATTGTCTGGGAAATTATAGTGACTATAATTTAATTAATTTTAACTTACCCACTTAAAAAGCAGAGTAAATTCGTATTATAATAGTATTAAGTTATGTAAAAATACACATTATAAAGCATTATAAAGTAGAAATAAAAATAGGGGGATTTACTATGAAAGAAAAAAATGAAAGGAAGAATGCCAAGTCAAAAAGACAAAGGTTTTTGGCATCTGTTATTGGTGTTTGCCTGATTTTTGGTCAGACAGCAATGCCGATATATGGAGTTGAGTCGGTGACAACACCATTGCCTAGTCAATCAGCTTCCTCCACTCCTGTAAAAGGAGTAGATGGTTGGGAGAAGTGGGATCATTTTAATTTTGCTGAAGCACTCCAAAAGTCGATTTATTTTTATGATGAAGAAAAATGCGGAGACGGGATAACTGGTGGAAGGATTGAGTGGAGAGGCGATTGCCATGTTGGAGATAAAAATATTCCTCTTACCAAGACAAACTTAAGCAAAGGGTTCTTGGCAAAGTATGGTGATATTATTGATCCTGATGGTGATGGATATGTAGATTTACATGGAGGATTCCATGATGCAGGAGACCACGTCCGTTTTGGATTGCCCCAAGCATATGCTGCTTCAACATTAGGCTGGGGTTTTTATGAGTTTAGAGACTCTTACAAGCAGATAGGAGAAGAAGAACACATAATAGATATACTCAAGTATTTTACAGATACTTTTTTAAGATGTTCATTTCTTGATGAAGATGGAAATCTTATTGCCTTCTGTTACATGGTAGGTGAGGGTGATGAAGATCATACATATTGGGGACCGCCAGAGCTTTATCCTAAGTCAATTTCCAGACCTGGAGATTTTGCAACAGAAGAAACACCTGGAAGTGATGTGTGCGCACAGACATCAGCAGCGTTAGCAATATCATATATGAACTTTAAAGATACAGAGCCTGAATATGCTGAGAAGTGTTTGAAAGTAGCAAAGGCCATGTATGAGTTTTCTAAGAAGTACAGAGGAATGGCAAAGGGAGATGGATATTATAACTCCATATGTGATGAAGATGAGCTTTCATGGGCTGCTGCTTGGCTTTATGATTGTACTAAGGACATGAGATATATTGATGAAATTAATTCTGCAACTAGTGATGGATTATATACTGGATATATGAAAAAGATTGTTCGCGATAACAATAATAATACATGGCAGAATATATGGGTTCATAGTTGGGATGCTGTATGGGGCGGAGCTTTTATGAAGCTAAACAGTCTTTTTCCTGAAAATGAAAGATTTGAATACTTTGCAAGATGGAATGTAGAATATCTGTCTGGTGGTAAAATACTTCATAAGGATCCAAATGATAAAACATATATTGCAACCTCACCAAGGGGATATACAATGATCAATGGATGGGGCTCAGCTCGTTATAATACAGCTGCTCAGCTCTGTGCACTTACTTATGAAAAATATCATCCAACAAGAACTGACTTTGGTGATTGGGCAAAAAGCCAGATGGAATATATAATGGGTAGAAATCCTATGGGCTACTCATACATAGTAGGATATGGAAAAGAAAAGGGACTTCCAAGCGTCCAGCATCCGCACCATAGAGCTGCTCATGGTTCCAAAACCTTAAGTATGAATGACCCTGTTACTCATAGACATACACTTTGGGGAGCATTAGCAGGTGGTCCTGATTTAAATGACTATCATAAAGATGAAACCACTGACTATGTATATAATGAGGTTGCTGTTGACTATAATGCAGCTTTCGTTGGAGCGTGTGCAGGGCTTTTCAAGTACTATGGAAAAGGCCAAAAGCCTATTGCGAACTTCCCTCCTAAGGAAGACAAATTTGATCCTTATTATTGTGAAGTAAAACTTGAGCAAGAGAACAAAGAACGCACACAGGTTACTTTGAAGATTCACAATGAATCAAGTCAGCCGCCTCATTTTGAGAAGGGTATGATGGTAAGATATTTCTTTAATATCAGTGAGCTTATTGAAAGCGGTCAAAGCATTGAAGATGTAAGGTATGAGTTGGCTTATGATGAGCAAATATCATTACAAGAGGAGCCTATAGAAGTAAGAGGACCATTCAAATGGGATGAAGCTGGAACATACTATTATGAGTTTGACTGGACAGGTAAAGATGTGTATGGAGACAGGGAATATCAGTTTGCTTTGATTGAAAAACAGGATCCAAACTATCAGAATTACTGGGATCCTACAAATGACTGGAGTAGAAAAAATGTTGTTGACAGTTTTAATGTTTCCAAAAATGTACCAGTTTATCTAGATGGAGTGAAGGTTTTTGGAGAAGAGCCTCCTAAGCTTGTACCAACGCCTACTCCTACAATTGATGTAAATGCAACACCTGTTAATAATGCACAAATAAAGGTAAAATACAAATGTTCTGAGATAAAAGAAAAAGCAAATACAATAAGAGCAGCGATCAAAATTGAAAATACAGGAAAGACATCTATCAATCTTGCAGATATTAAAGTGCGTTACTGGTATACAGACAATAATGCACAAGGGCAGTCGTTTGTTTGTGAATGGGCACAAATTGGAGAGGAAAATGTTAGTGCAACCTTCAATAAGATTGAAAATGCAGTTGATGGTGCGGATTCATATTGTGAAATAGGATTTGCGAAGGACGCAGGAGTGCTTGCGGCTGGAGCGACTACAAATGCAATTCCATTCAGAATAGAACAGGTTTCATCCTATGATCAGTCTGATGACTATTCCTTCGACAGCGATATTGCAGATGATTTCGCAGAAAACCAAAACATATCAGGGTATGTTAAGGGGATACTTAAGTTTGGTGATGAGCCAGTAAAAGTGGGTCCAACACCATCGAAAGGTCACAAGATTTCTGGATATGTAAAGCCAGAATTCAATCTTACAGGTGATATACCAGAAAAATATAATGCAGGATTCAAGGTTGAGATTGAAGGAACTGATGTAAGCGCTGTGACTGATAAGGATGGTTATTTTGAAATGGTTGTAGAAGATACGATCGAATCTGGTAGTACAATAAGAATAAGCAAGCCAAGTTATCTTGCAAGAGTGATCACAATTAAGACTTTTGATGAAGATTTGGAAATCAGTTCGGAGAGCAAACCTGTTACGATGTGGGCTGGAGATATAAGGAAAAACGGAAAGCAGGATGAGGCAATAAATATGGCTGATATTATTGAAATGTCCTTAGCATTCAATACCGTAAAAACTGATGCTAGATATAAGGAAGAGCTTGATATTGATATGGATGGTGCAATAATCCTTAAAGATATTATGATTATGGCAAGGTATTTTTCAAGGATTACAAATGATTACCCTGAAATTTGAGGTAATGAAATGTGGTAGAGTTGTTAGAATATAGGAGCGTATAAGTTAGAGGATAATAAATAGAGAGAAAGAAAAATAGAAAAAGAGAATAGAAAAAGAGAAAAATGGCGCTGTTATTTAGGACAGGGCCATTTTTTAATGTCTAGGAAATTATGGTGTCCATAATTTCTTACGAAGAGTTACAGAGGAAAAAAAAGCGCTTACGCGTTTTTGTTCTGTCTTATATAATTCTCAATTACTAAAAACTTTAACTATTCTGTAAAGAATTATTGCATACATTGTTATAATATAGGAGTATGAAATGCATAAGATTATTAAAAACCAAAAAAAGGAGATATTGATTGAGGTATAGAAATTACTAAATTCAGAGTTTAAAGCAAAAGGGGGATATTAAAATGCTTTTAAAGAATAAAAAGATACTAATACCAATAATAAGTGTATTATCGTTATTACTAATAGCAGGGATTGCATTTTCGATTAGAGGTGTATTCTTTAAAGAAGACAAACCTGTAGTGAAAAATGAAGCATCACCAACTACTAGAGTAGTTAAAAGTGATGTTAAAATCTCAAAGATTGAGCCTATCAAATCTGATAAAACAGGGGTAGATGTGACATCTGGGTTTAAGATTACAAGTGACAAGGAATATGATGTAAAGAAATTAAAAACTGCATTAAAAATAACACCAGATCAGCCATATTCAGTTGAGAAAATATCCAAAAGAGAATATGGATTGAAGTTTAAAGAAACAATGTCACCGAATAGTGTTTACAAGTTTGAAGCACAGCAGGCAGAGGGAGGAAAAGATTATTCTTGGGCTTTTCAGACCAAAAAGAATTTTAGAGTTGTAAGCACACTGCCAAGGAATGAATCTAACAATGTTCCTACAGACACAGGGATAGAAATTTCTATGAGCCATGAAAATATTGAGAAGATTGATGATTACTTTGAAATTTCTCCAAAGGTCGAAGGAAGATTTGAGATAAGGAAAAAAATGGTTGTTTTTGTTCCGAAGCAAAGACTTGAATTTGGAACAATTTATACAGTTACAGTTAAGAGTGGATTAGGCGTAAGTGGTTGTGAAGATAAGCTCGAAAACGATTATACATTTAAGTTCCAAACGATGACAGATTCTAAACCAGAAGATGCAAATAGTATTTGGTTTCAGGAAAATTTGTATAACTTTACATCATTAGTTAATCCTATTTTACAAATAAATACCTCAGAAAGTAATTATGGAAAGTCAGTATCTATTGATGTATTAAAGTTTCAGAATGAAGAGGAATTTGAAAAAACGTACAAAAAGATTAATGATATACCGTTCTGGGCTAATCAAACTGACGATTATTCCGACTTTGAGTCATTGAAGCTGGAAAAGGTAAAATCTTTTAATGCCAAAATTGAGAATGAAAATAAAAATTGGTATATCAGCTATGTAAGTTTTCCATCGTCTTTGGGTGAAGGCCTATATCTGATAAAAATAAAGAATAACAAATCTTTCTACAGAACGCTTATACAGGTAAATGATACGTCGAATTACATTTCTGTTGGAAAAGATAAGACGTTGATATGGCTTAATGACTCAAAAACTGGAAAGCCAGTAGAGGGTGCAAAGATAGAAACAGAAGGAAAAGATAGTGTAATTTCAAACAGTGATGGATTGGCAGTGATAGAGGGGAATATAAAGCTTAAAGAGGACAATAGCAATTATTTATTTAAAATAAGAAACGGTGACAAACCTACTTATTTTGCATATCTTCCTATATACTCGGTTGGTCAGGATGAAGAAGCTATAGGTGATTTGTATTGGTCATATATTTATCTTGATAGAGGGTTGTATTTGCCTAAGGATAATTTGAAAATATGGGGAATGATTAAACCAAGGGATAAAGCACAGTTGCCAGAAAAGGTTGACGTTCAGTTGTACAGATATGACTTTTCGTATTTTGAAGAAAATAACTTGCCTGGACTTATGACTAAATCAGTGAAGCTTGATGCTTCAGGTCAGTTTGTTGAAGAGATGGAACTTGATAATTTAGAAGGAGGAAGCTATTCGATAAGAGTTAAAACTGGTGATAAAGTTATTATGGAGAAATCCTTTGAGGTTAAGGAATATACCAAACCTGCTTACAAAATTGAAGTAAACGCCGATAAGGAAGTACTATATTCTTGGGAAAAAGTTAATTTTGATGTCCAGGCAAGCTTTTATGAGGGTTCTCCAGTATCTGGACTCAAGCTTGATTATGATGTGTACCCAGGTGATGGAAATGAAGGAGTCCTAGATTGTGGAGAAGATGGACATTCGGTTTATAGTATTTTACCTCAAAAAGCGATTGATACGACATCATGGCGTCCTACAAACCTTACTCTTGATGTAACGAATAACAAGGCTGAGGAAGCACAAATAAGTTCTAGTAAATCAATAACAGTATTTCCAAAGGATTTAATGATAGAAGCCAAAATAAAGAGGGTTAATAACAAAGGACAGGTTAGTATTAAAACGAACAATATTGATATATCAAAACTAGAAGGAAAAAGACAAGACTTTGATTATTATCATACAGATTCCTATAGGGGAGAAACAGTTGATAAAAGACTCAATGCTAAGGTTTATGAAAAACATTGGGAAAGCAAGGTTGTTGGGGAGTATTATGACTTTATCAATAAAAAAGTAGAAAAGAAATATGAATATTATGAGGTGGAAAACCTTGTTAAACAGCTTGATGTGAATACTTCAAATGGACTATACAATTTTGACTTCCCAATAGAAGACAAGAATGGTTACAGGTATTATTATGTGAAGATCAACGGAAGAGATTCTGCTGGAAGAGCGGTTGAAGAAATCGTTGAGCTTTATAGTAGTTGGTACTATGATTATCAAAACAATAATTACGCAGTAGTCGAAAAAAATGAAAAGTCTGAGTATAAATTAGGAGAAAAAGTTGAGCTGACTTTAAAAAAAGGCGGGAAGGAAATATCCCAAAATTCTAACTCGAGAGTGATGTACATAGTTAGAAAAAATGGAATAGTTGATTATAAAATACAGGATTCGCTTGAGTATTCCTTTGAAATGGATAAGAAGTCTGTGCCAAATGTGCACGTTCAGGCGGTGTATTTTGATGGAAAAAATGTTTTTATGACTTATCAGAAACCTGTTATATATGATTATGATGAGAAAGAATTAAAAATTAATGTAAAACCTCAAAAGACCGATTATAAGCCAGGAGATACAGTTAATCTCAATGTTGAAGTAAAGGATGTAGACGGTAAGCCAGTTTCGTCAAATGTCAATATTAGTGTCGTTGATGAAGCATTTTTTGCAGTACAAAACCAAAATGTTAATACGTTATATTCTCTCTATGAATACAAAATATCTTCGGGTGAGATTACCAATTATATTTCTTACAAGGAATTTAATCCGAATACTTTTGGAGGTGCAGAAGGTGGTGAAGGCGGAGATATAGCGATAAGATCTAATTTGAAAGATAATGCATTTTTTGATTGTGTTAAGACAGACTCTGATGGAAAAGCAAGCATTAGCTTTAAGTTGCCAGATAACCTTACATCATGGAGGATTACTTATCAGACGATTTCTGATGATCTTCAGGCAGCGAATGGTAAAATTAATATCAATACGAAGTTGCCGTTTTTTGTAGATGTTATATTTAACAAGATATTTATGGAAAATGATAGCCCTGAGATAATTGCAAGGACATATGGAACTGCATTGAAAAATGGCGATGATGTTACGTATGAGGCAGTTATAGAAAGCAAGGATGGATTAAATGAAAGCATTAAAGCAAATGGAAAATCATTTGAATTTACAAGCATTCCTCTTGGGAAATTGAAGGAGGGAGAATACTCTGTCACAGTCAAAGTCAAATGTAAGGATTATACTGATGCCATAAAAAAGGAATTTGTAGTGACAAAAAACATCTTAGAATCTGGAAGGGTTAAGAACTATAAGCTGTCTAATGAACTAAAGCCAGAAGGCGGTAAAGCTCTTACAACGCTTGAGTTTTATAATAAAGATGTATCAGAGTTTGCAAATACGCTTTGGACAATGCTTTATACATGGGGAGAAAGAGTTGATCAGAAGCTTTGCAGGAAGCTAGCTGCAGAATTGCTTAATAAGCATTTTGATGAAGCTAAATGGTGGGATGAAGAATACAATTTTGAAGATTACCAGTTATCAGACGGCGGAATTGCTCTGCTTTCATATGCTTCAAGCGATCCAGAGCTTTCAGCGAAGATATGTTCAATTTCACGCGATGATTTTGATACTAATAGCCTAAGACTATATTTCTATAATGTTCTAGATAACAAGGAATCAACAAAAACTCAACTTGCAGCTGCGTTATGGGGATTAGCGTCATTAAATGAGCCAGTGCTAATTGATGTTAAAAATGCGCTTACTAATAAAGATTTGTCTACAAAGGAAAAAATCTATCTTATACTTGCATTAGTTGAGCTTGGTGACTATTCAGCAACTGAGGAAGAATATAATAAACTTGTTGGAGATAAGTTGAAAAAAGTTGATCCTATTGCATATATAAATGATGGAACCAATAAAGATGAAATAATTGAGAATACAGCCCTCTGTTCGCTTATTGCCCTTAAACTCAACAAACCTGAAAAGGAAGGTCTTTACAAATATGTAAAGATAAATCCATCAAAAGAGCTGCTTGCTAATTATGAGTTGATGTGCTATACAATGAACACCATTCCGAATACAAATAAGGAAGGGAAATTCACATATGAGATTGATGGAGTCAAAAAGGATGTTGTACTTAAAAAGGTTGAAAGCTTTAAAATGCAGCTTACTAAAAAGAGTTTAAGCAGCTTGAAGTTTAGTAACATTCAAGGTGATATAGATGTGCTGTCAAGTTTCAAAGGCTCTGTCAAGGATTTGTATAATGGAAAGGAATCGATAGTAAAGCTTACAAGGAGCTACAGCGGCAAAAATAATACATTTAACCAATCCGATCTTG
>Ga0209373_10002247_pt1 | contig 19822 bp, 16 predicted proteins | sample Higcelweek5metaG_FD_187173 | JGI IMG/M metagenome (GOLD analysis project Ga0209373, IMG submission 187173) | Freshwater pond sediment microbial communities from the University of Edinburgh, under environmental carbon perturbations - High... | ecosystem: Environmental > Aquatic > Freshwater >... | reverse complement strand
ATGATGTTACCGAAATACAGCAACTTCATGTAGATGAAATTCAAGAAGCTATTGATACTTCCAAGGTTAATTGGCTTAACATTCATGGATTGAACGAACCTGAAATTATTGCAAAAATTGGTGAAAAATTTGAAGCTGATAGCTTTATAATTGGAGATATTTTGAATACTACTAAGCGAACAAAACTAGAAGAATATCACAATATTCTATTTTTTAATGTGAAATCGCTTTTGCCAATTGAAAATTCAGATAATATTAATTATGAACAAATTAGTTTTATTTTGAAAGACAATGTTTTGTTGTCGTTTCAAGAAAAAAGAAGTGATTTTTTTACTCATATTCGCGAACGAATTAGAACCAATTCGGGTGTGGTTAGAACCAAAAGAGCTGACTTTTTGTTGTATTTATTGTTAGATGCAATTATTGAAAATTTTTACATTACAATCGAAAGTGAAGAAGATAGAGTAGACGAAATTATAAATCTTTCAAAATCCAGCACAAAGCCGGAAGTTTTAGAATTGATTGAAAAACATCGTGATAATTTTAACTTCTTGAAACGCTCTATTATTCCTTTGCGCGATTCGTTATATTCGATTAAGAGTATGAAAGATGACGATGTTTTTAATGATATTCAGGCCGAAAATTATTCTTTTTTTTCAAGATTACATCAAAAATGTTTGGAACTTTTAGAACAAATTGAATCCGATTTAATTACGTTAGAAAGTGCATCGAGTTACTTTTTTTCGGCACAAAATCATAAAATGAATGAGGTAATGAAATCATTGACAGTGGTTTCTATGTTTTTCTTGCCTTTAACGTTCATCGTTGGTGTTTATGGTATGAACTTTAAGTATTTTCCTGAGTTAGAGTGGGATAATGGTTATTTTATCATTTGGGGTGTTATGATATTAGTAGTTTTGTTCATGTTTGTTTATTTTAAAATGAAAAAGTGGTTTTAAAAGCTGTAAAATAATTAACGTTTATATTGTTCAAAATAAATATTCCACTTATCTTTGACAAGAATTCATAAATTCCGGAAAAATCATGTTTGAATTTCAACAGTACCTAGGTTTTTTACTTTTCTTAACCATTTTAACTATTGGTTTTTGGTTGATGATATTCTTAGTAGGATTTGTTCACTATTGGTTGGGCGGTGCTATCATGGAATTGATTAAAGAGAAAAGAGCTAAAAGACAAGCTGAACTAGAAAATTAATTTTTTAGTTTTTAAAAATAAAAAGTCCCGAATTATCGGGACTTTTTTTTATTGCTTTTGTTGAGTAAAAATTAAGGTCTACCCATAAAATCACCATCACCACCATTGTCTTCACGTTTTGGTTGTCTGTCTCTTTCGTTTTTCTGTTTGTTAAAACGATACGTAAACGATAACATAATTTGACGTTCTCTCCATTGCATTTCGCTATATGAACTTACTACATTAGGAATCTCAGTTTCCATAATTCTTTTTCTTGAATTAAAAACATCACTAACATTTAATGCAATTGTTCCTTTGTCTTTTAAAATATCTTTACTAAAAGCTAGGTTCATTGAAGCTACACCTAAGGATTTTCCTTGTGCGTTTGATTGAGGTGCATTGTAAGTTCCGTTTGTTTGCCAATCAATTTTGTATGGTAATGTAACTTTAGAGCTAATTCTAGTAAACCAAGTTAAAGCTACATTGTCAAAATTTTGGGTAATTGTATTTCCTAAGTAATCAACATATGAATAATCTCCTTGTGTTTCATTTCTAAATGCATTGAAATTTCCATTCAATCTCCACCATTTGTATGGTGAGTAATTTACGTTAAATTCAAAACCTGCTCTGTATTCTTTTGCTAAGTTAATTGGCGTACTCAAAATTACCGGAACACCATCAACAAATAAACCAGATTCTTTTCTAATGAACTGGAATGAATCATTGGTAACATTAATATATGCAGAAGTGTTAAAGGTTACCTTGCTCCATTTTTTCAAATAACCTAAATCAATAGCATCTGTTAATGATGGATCAATATCTGGATTTCCTTGAAAAACATTGATATTACTTGATAATGAAGAAACTGGATTTAAGAAACGACCTCTTGGACGATTAATTCTTTTGCTGTAGCTTAAACTTAATGAACTACTTTCAGAGAATTCGTAGTTTAAGGTTGCAGAAGGGAATAAATTATTGTATTTTTTAGTGTTATAATCATTTAATGACAATGAATTTACTTCTATATGACTGTCTTCAAAACGTAATCCAAAGAAATAAGAAAACTTATTAATTTTTGAACCATATTGTGTGTAAAGTGCATTTACATTTTCTACATATTCTAATTTATTTGAAAAATCGGAATTATCTGGAGTTACTATAAAATCGGTTAAATTGTTTTGGAAACTACCTCTATAACCAGCTTCAAATCTTCCATTCTTCCCAATTGGTAATACATAATCTAATTGGAATAAGTTACGTTGTTGGTCATTTTTATTCGTAGTACCTTCTGTAGTTAGAGTAGAAGTATCTCCTAAAATTTGGTCATAAATTGAAGCATCTTCATTTTCTCTATTTTGAGAAATTGCAACATCAACAGTTAATTTGTGATCTTCTTTTTTGAAGTTTTTAGTAAAATTAGTTGAATATTCTATACTAAATTCATCACTAGTTTGATCATTTAAACGATTTCTAACAAATGTTGGGTTAAATGCTGCATCGTAATTATAGAAATATACATCATCTGGATTTTCACCTTTGTTTTTTCGAAAAGTAACTGCATTTGTCCATGTTGCCGATTTAGTAATATTCAAATCAGCACCAAAATTAACATTAAAACCTTTGCTTAATCTATCGTTTGTTCTTCTTTCATTGATAAATCGACTTGTTGAACCATCTGAATTGAAATATTCGGCATCCACCTTTGTGTTCCCAGGATTGGTTCTGTAGTTATATCCAATGTTTGAAAACAAATTAAAATTATCTGTTTTCTTGTTTAAATTTGCACTTACACCATAAGTTTCTGGATCACCAGCATTTACCATAATTGAACCGTTTAAACCATTGGCTTTCCCTTTTCTGATTACAATATTGATGATTCCACCACCACCTTCAGCATCATAACGTGCTGACGGATTGGTAATTACTTCTACTTTTTCAACAGCATCAGCAGGTAATAATTTTAAAGCATCAGCAATATTAATTCCTGCTAAACCCGATGGCTTTCCATCGATTAATATTTTTACATTCTCATTACCACGCAAAGCAACAGTCCCTTCAGCATCCACTGTTACTGATGGTACATTATCTAAAACATCACTAACCGTTCCGCCTTTGACCATCATGTCTTTACCGACGTTGTAAACGCGTTTGTCTAATTTTATTTCTACTGTAGATTTCTCAGCAATTACAACCACATCATCAAGTTGTGCAGCATCGGCTTCCATTGAAATTATACCTAAATCTGTATTTGAAATAAACTCTTTTTGAGGAATATTTACATTTTTGAAAGAAATAAATTCGGCTCTTGCATTGTAACTACCGGCATTAATTTCAAATTTAAAATTACCATTTTCATCAGTAATTCCTCCTGATAATTGCTTGCTTTTTGCATTTTCAAAAATCACTGTTGCATATTCTAAAGGCTGGTTGCTTCCTTTTTCAATGACTTTACCAGAAATGGTGATTTTTTTTGATTCAGGTCTTTGTGCTAATACTATTGTACTTATAAATAAACTAAGTACCAATAAAAGGTTTTTCTTGTTCATAAAGGGTTTTTCTACTAAGACTGCAAAAATAGTCTTAGGTTTAAGCTTACTTTCCTAAATGTTTGTTAAAACTGCTGTAGTAATTCGTTAATCTTTTCTTTTGGGCGTGCAATAATTGCTTTATTTCCAATTACAACAATTGGGCGTTCAATTAATTTTGGGTGTAATAATAAAGCATCAATAATTTCTTCATCTGTAAGTTGTTTGCCTTTGTAGTTTTCAATCCAAATGGTTTCTTTGGTTCTAACCAATTCTAAAGGTTTGATATTTAGCTTTTTGATAACTTCTTTCAGCTCATTTTTTGTAAAAGGTTCGTCTAAATATTTTCTGATTGTGAACGATTTATTCAAATTTTCAATTTCGCACAAACCTTCTCTCGATTTGGTGCATCTTGGATTGTGGTAAATGGTAATCATTTCGTATTTTTGTTTAGAATTACACAAAAGTAATCGTTTCTACTATGTTTATAGCACAAGGTTTTAAAAAAGATAGTGAGTTTTGGAAATATTTGTTAGGTTCTCTTATTGTCTTTATTGCTTCAATAATGGGACAAGTTCCTTTATTGTTGGCTATTTTAGTTAAAAGTTTTACTTCGAAGAAAATGCCATCTGCGGAAAGTGATATATATAAACTATTTGAACCAAATTTACTTTTGTTTTTAATACTGATTTCGTTTGTTTTTGCGCTAGTTGGTTTATACTTTGTTGTTAGGAAATTACATAATCAATCGTTTATTTCTGTTGTTACTTCGAGAAATAAAATAGATTGGAAACGTGTGTTTTTTGCATTTGGTATATGGGCTTTGTTTTCATCTTCAATGATAGTTACATCTTATTTTGTTGATCCTTCCGAAATAAAGTTACAGTTTAATTTGATTCCGTTTTTGATTTTAGCAGTAATCACTTTGGTTTTGATGCCCATTCAAACCAGTACTGAAGAGTTGGTTTTTAGAGGTTACTTGATGCAAGGTTTTTTTAATTTAGCAAGAAATAAATGGTTTCCATTAGTAATGACTTCTGTGATTTTTGGAACGATGCATATTTTTAATCCCGAAGTGCAAAAAATGGGGTATCTAATTTTGGTATATTATATTGGAACTGGACTCTTTTTAGGAATTATTACTCTTATGGATGAAGGAACCGAATTAGCATTAGGCTTTCATGCAGCAAATAATATGATGGCAGCTTTGTTGATTACTTCCGATTTTACAGTTTTTCAAACGCATTCTGTGTTTAAAGATTTATCTGAACCATCGTTGGATTATGAAGCGTTTTTACCTGTGTTTGTAATCTATCCTCTATTGATTTTCTTGTTGTCAAAAGTTTATAAATGGAAGAATTGGAATGAAAAACTTATTGGAAATCATAAAAATTTACAGTTTCAAGAACTGGAACAAATTCAAGTTCAAAATCAAGAAAAAGAATAAAATTATACCACTTTTAACAATAGAAAATGATGCCACACTATAAAAATATTCATAATAGATTTAAAATTAATGGTTTTCATTTAGACAAAGAAGCATTGTTTCAGTTAGCCTATAGCTATATTAAAGAAGGTGTTCAATTTGAAAAAGAATTTGGTGAATTTTTATTGGATTGGATTGATAATAAAGATACAATTGAACTGATGACTTCGGGTACCACTGGAATCCCAAAACTAATTACTTTACAAAAACAAGCAATGGTTAATTCGGCAATTGCTACAGCTGATTTTTTTAATTTGCGTCCTGGTGATAAAGTACTACATTGTTTGCCAACAAGATATATTGCAGGAAAGATGATGTTTGTACGATCAATTATTGTTGGTTTAGAAATGGATTTAATTGCTCCAACATCGCATTTAGATGATTTATTACCTTCAAAAAAATATGATTTTGTAGCTTTAGTTCCTATACAAGCACAAGCGGGTTTAGATAAATTGAATCAGTTTAAGAAAATCATTATTGGTGGTGCCAAATTAACAGACACATTAGCGCATCAATTAAAAAGTTGCAATGCTGAAATTTATGAAACGTATGGTATGACTGAAACCATTACGCATATTGCTGCAAAAAGAATAGGAGCTGAGTATTTTGAAACTTTGCCAAATGTTTCAATTTCTAAAGATGATAGGAGTTGTTTGGTTATTCACGCGCCAAATATTGTTGCTTCAACAATTGTTACTAATGACTTAGTAGAAATTAGTAGTGAACACAAATTCAAATGGTTAGGGCGTTTTGATAACGTAATTAATAGTGGCGGAATTAAGTATTTTCCTGAACAAATAGAAGCTAAATTGGCTTTAAAAATTAATCAACGTTTTTTTATCGCAGGATTACCAGATGATAATTTAGGGCAAAAGATTGCCTTATTTATTGAAGGTGAAGAATTTCCTTTGGAAGCTAATATTTTCAATGAATTAGAAAAATTTGAGCGCCCAAAAGAAATTCATTTTATACTTCATTTCATCGAAACGAATAATAAATTAAAACGTTTTGAAATGGTTGAAAATCAAATTAATTCGCTTTAATGTAGAATTGATCCGTTAGTACTTTCAAATCTTCAAAGCTTGCGATAACTTCACCTGCTTTTTTCCATTCGTTAGTAGCATTTAATCTTACTTTTTTGTCACCAATCATAATATCAACAGGCATTTCAAAATTTGGTTCTTCTGTTTTCCAACGGTATTGAAATCTGTTTTTGTAACCTTTAATTTCTAATTGAGGAATGCTTTTATAATTCAAATATTGATTGAAAACAGGTGTTAAATTTCTGCCAGTTTCTGCATTAAAAAAGGCAATAACAGTAGGTGTATCAATAATTTGTTTTTTATACGTTTCAGAATATTTCAACAATATTGCCCACCATTTGGTATCGTTATTTACTACGTGGCGCAATGTGTTTAACAGTAATGAACCTTTGTAATACATATCACCAGAACCTTCTCTGTTTACACCAAACTGACCAATAATAGGTTTGTCGTTTCTAACGTTTTTTGATTGCCCATTGATGTATTTCATAGCGGCATCATACCCTTGAGTACATTCTACAAAAACGGTTTCAGTATAGGTTGTAAAACCTTCGTGGATCCACATATCAGCAATATCTTTACTAGTGATACTGTTTCCAAACCATTCGTGACCAGTTTCGTGAATGGTAATGTAATCGAATTTCATTCCAACACCTGTTCCTGACATATCAAAGCCCATGTAGCCTTTTTTATACTTGTTTCCATAAGCAACAGCACTTTGGTGTTCCATTCCTAAATAGGGTGTTTCTACTAATTTATAGCCGTCTTCCCAAAAAGGATATTTTCCAAATTTAGATTGAAAGCAATCCAACATTGGTTTTACATCGTCTTCAAAATGCTTTCTAGCTTTTTCCTCATTTTCACGTAATACATAATAATCTAAATCTAAACCGTTGTGATTGTCATGAATGTGCACATAATCACCAATATTTAAGGTAATATTATAGGTGTTAATTGGGTTTTTTACTTCCCAATCCCAACGTGTGAAATTGTTTGCTAATTTCTCCGAACCTAAAAAACGTCCGTTTGAAACATTCATTAATCCATCAGGAACTGCAACTTTTACAGAAGCTCCATTGTCAGGTTCATCGGTTTGTGTGTCTTTTACTGGATACCATAAACTTGCACCAGTTCCTTGCACCGCAACTCCAATCCAAGGTTGTTTTTTTGTATCGGTAGAAAACACAAATCCTCCATCCCATGGAGCGTTTTTAGCTACTTTTGGATTGCCATAATATGCAAAACGTATTGTGTAAATTTTTTCTTTTTCTAAAGGTTTATTAAAATGAATAAATACTGCGTTTTCTTCACGTGTAAATTCTAATTTTCCAAATTCCTGTGATGTAATACCATCGATAGTCATATTGTCAAATAAATCTAATTGAATTTTTTTTGTAGATTCAACTACTTTAAAAGTTATATCATTTGCTCCAAATATCCATTTTTTATTAGGATCAACTTTAATGTTTAAATCATAACGCAGTACATCAAAACAAGTTCTTTCAAAGCGTAATCCACCTTGCAAGGTATCTCTACGTGTAGTTTCTTGAGCTGAAATTTGTTGAAATCCTAAGCCAACAAAGGCTAACAAAAGTAGTTTTTTCATATTGTAATAGTTCTATTGTAAATATAAGTAGATAGAATTAGAAAAATGTTACTAAAATTCCGATTCTTTTTGAATTGTGAGTTCCTCTCTTGAAATTGGATGTATAAAAGTCAAACTTTCCGCATGTAAATGCAAACGATTGGCTTTTTTTCCATACAAATCATCACCTACAATTGGAGTTTTTAAACCCAATTTATGTGAAGCATGTACTCGTAATTGATGCGTTCTTCCCGTAATAGGATAGAAGTAAACCAGAGTTTGTTTATTTCTAACTTGAATTTTTTCCCATTTAGTTTGCGCTGGTTTTCCGTGTTCGTAACAAACTAATTGTCTTGGTCTATCGTCCAAATCTACGCGAAGCGGTAAATCGATAAAACCTTGCTCTTTAGTTAAAATTCCATCTAATAAAGCAACATAGCGTTTTTTAATAGTTCGTTTGATGAACTGACTTTGTAATTTTACATAGGTTTCTTCGTCTTTTGCAATTAACATCAAACCCGAGGTCGACATGTCTAAACGATGCACAATGAGAGGACCTGTTGCATTTGGATATAAATCTTTTATTCTTTGATAAACAGAATCAGATATAATTTTTCCAGGTACAGATAGAAATTCAGCGGGTTTGTTTATTACTGCTAATACTTCATCTTCAAAAACTATTTCTATGTCTTTTCCTTCCGCTGGATTTTCTTGAAATGGATTTGCTTCCATATCCAAACCTTTTAGCATGTGTGACATTAATATTGGTTCACATTTACTTTTGCAAGCTGGATAAAATTGTTTGTGTTTTCTAATTTCCGATTTTGGCGATTGTCCCCACCAAAATTCAGCCATTGCAATTGGCTTTAATTGGTTTTCAAAAGCATAATGTAATAATTTGGGAGCAGCACATTCACCAGCTCCTGCAGGCGGATTGTTATTGAAGATTTCGCCAATGCTTTTTCGTTCGCCAAATTGATTTAAAAACGAATATTCAGCAAATAATTTTTGTTGCAAAGCACCCGATTTTTGTCGGCGCTCTTCTTTTAGTTGATTGATTTTATCTAAAAATAAATTGACTTCTTTTTGTGTCTTTTCGATTTGAAAATTCCAATATTTCGTCATTTTTTTGAGTAAAATGCTTTCTTTTTTACTTTCTTCCGAAAGTTCGAATTCTAATTGTTCAATTTCAGATGAAGATAAATAGGTGAATGAGATTCGTTTTTCATCACGTTCCAACTTTAATCTTTTGATTTTATCTTTCTGATTTTGAATATCGGTTAAAGCTTCAATTTTCGTAACGTCTAATTGATTTTTCTTATTATAAAGTTCGTCTGAATTTTCTAAAATCTCGATTTGACGATTGATTGCATTCAACACTTCTTCTTCTTTTCTAAAAAAACCATCTTCGTGCAACATATCAAAAATCGTCGGGACAAAATAGGGTAGATGATTTACTCCAGCCAATTTTCCAGAAAAAGCCCATAAATAACCTAATTTTCCTTCTTGATTTTTACAAACCAAAACACCAAACATTTTTCCAATTACTAAACCTTCCTGATTTTCTTGCAAACCGAAATTGTGTTCAAAATCAGTTTGTGTTTCTAAATACGTTTGCAATTCAGTTGAAGCAATAGTACTTAATTCGTGTGGTTCGTAATAAAAAGGGAACGTGAATTTTTCGGGTAAAGAAATACCTGAAATATTAGTTTTGAAGGGTTGGAAAAATGGAATTTTCATTATAATTTGTGAGAAAAAATAAGTTCCCAAACATTTTTAACTATTAAATAACTAATATATACGCTTAAAAATAAAGTAATTATTAAATTTATAACAGTTGCTTCATAATGATAACCTTCATAAAAATAAATCAGTATGTTTTCTAATTTTGTAAATCTAAATTCAAATCCAAAAGGAGTTTCTTTTACGAAAATTGTTTCAAATGTATAATATATTATGTTGAACATTATTAAACTTGTCAATAATGTCAATATATAAATATTAGTTTTATTTTTCAAAATATTAAACTTGAATCACTCCTAAATTAAATTGCTTCTCAATAGGAGCGTGGTTTGCTGCTTCTATGCCCATTGAAATCCAATTTCTGGTTTCTAATGGATCAATAATGGCATCCGTCCACAAACGAGAAGCTGCATAGTATGGTGAAACTTGTTCGTCGTAACGTGCTTTTATTTTATCAAATAATTCTTTTTCTTTTACTTCATCAATTACTTCACCTTTTGCTTTTAAAGAAGAAGCTTCAATTTGTGCTAAAACTTTTGCTGCTTGTGTTCCACCCATAACGGCTAATTCTGCACTTGGCCAAGCGAAAATTAATCTTGGATCGTAGGCTTTTCCACACATAGCATAATTTCCAGCTCCGTATGAATTCCCTACAATTACAGTAAATTTTGGCACCACAGTATTCGCCATTGCGTTTACCATTTTAGCTCCGTCTTTTATAATTCCACCATGTTCTGATTTGGAACCTACCATAAAACCGGTAACATCTTGTACAAATACTAATGGAATTTTCTTTTGGTTACAATTCGCGATAAAACGCGTTGCTTTATCAGCAGAATCCGAATAAATGGCACCTCCAAATTGCATTTCGCCTTTGGCATTTTTTACAATTTTACGTTGGTTAGCAACAATTCCAACTGCCCAACCATCGATGCGAGCGTAAGCTGTGATTAAGGTTTTTCCGTAATCACCTTTGTATTCGTCAAATTCTGAATTATCTACCAAACGTTTGATGATTTCATACATATCGTATTGATCAGCTCTCGATTTTGGTAAAATTCCGTAAATATCTTTTGGTTCTAAAGCTGGTTTTTCTGCTTTCACACGATTATATCCTGCTTTATCGAAATCACCAATTTTACCTACGATACTTTTAATTCTATTTAAAGCATCTTTATCATCTTTAGCTTTATAATCCGTCACACCTGAAATTTCGCAATGTGTTGTTGCTCCACCAAGTGTTTCATTGTCAATTGTTTCTCCAATGGCGGCTTTTACTAAGTAACTTCCTGCTAAGAAAATACTTCCAGTTTTATCTACAATCATGGCTTCATCGCTCATAATAGGTAAATAAGCTCCACCAGCTACACAACTTCCCATTACGGCGGCAATTTGGGTAATTCCCATACTGCTCATAATCGCGTTATTTCTAAAAATTCTTCCGAAGTGTTCTTTATCTGGGAAAATTTCGTCTTGCATTGGTAAATAAACACCAGCCGAATCCACTAAATAAATAATTGGCAAGCGGTTTTCCATAGCAATTTCTTGCGCACGAAGGTTCTTTTTTCCGGTAATTGGAAACCAAGCACCCGCTTTTACAGTAGCATCATTTGCAACAACAATACATTGTTTTCCAGAAATAAATCCGATTTTTACAACAACTCCTCCAGAAGGACAACCGCCATGTTCTTTGTACATACCATCTCCAACAAAAGCACCAATTTCAATGCTTTTTGCTTTTTCGTCTAAAAGATAATCGATACGTTCACGAGCTGTCATTTTTCCTTCAGCATGTAATTTTTCGATACGTTTTGGTCCGCCACCTAATTTTACTTGAGCAAATCGGTTTTTTAAATCGGAAAGTAAAAGTTTGTTATGATCTTCGTTTTTATTGAAATTAATGTCCATTTGGGTTTTGTTGTTTTATTGGTTGGCTAAAATACAAAATCCATCTGAAAAATAAATTCTTTAGATGGATTTAGTCTTAATTTTTAACTGATGTTTATTTTTTTGAATCGTTTACCATTCTTTTTAAAATTGCCCATTGTCTCAGTGCGTCTTTAGCATCAATTGCAGGATATCCTAACACTGTTTTTCCAGCTTCAACATCGGCAGCAACACCAGAACCTGCGCCAATCATGGCACCATCTCCAATAGTTGTGTGGTCTTTGATAGAAGCACTTCCGCCAATAATTACACCATTTCCAAGTGTTACAGAACCCGCTAATCCACTGTTTCCAGCCATAATACAGAACATTCCTAATTTAGAATTGTGTCCGATTTGAACTAAATTGTCAATTTTACAGCCATCACCTAAAATAGTTGAACTGAATTTACCTCTATCTACAGATGAATTAGCACCAATTTCTACATTATTTCCGATAATTACATTTCCAATTTGTGGAATTTTTACCAATCCTTTTTCAGGATCAGGACGGAAACCAAAACCATCAGCTCCAATAGTTGCATTAGGATGAATAATACAATCGTTTCCAATATGACAACGTTCTCTGACAACAGCTCCTGGCCAAATTGTGGTGTTTTTACCAATAGTTGACTCGTCTAAAATAGTTACATTTGGATATAAAATGGTGCTTTCTCCAATTTTTACATTTGGACCAACATAACAATGTGCTCCAATTTTTACACCATTTCCAATTTGAGCAGTTTCGTCAATTGTTGCTGTTGGATGAATATCGGTTTTAAAAACGGGTGGAGGAGGAGCAAAAAGAGTTAAAACTTGCGACATTGCTAAATCAGCATTTTTTACTTTTATGAAGGCTCTGTTTTCTCCTGGTTCGATTGAAATATCTTCGTTTACAACTGCTACACATGCTTTTGAAGTAGCCCAAAATTTTTCGTATTTTTTATTTCCAATGAATGATATTTCAGTTTCATTGGCTACTTCTAGTTGTTCGGGTGCTGTAATTTTTGTAGTTATTGAACCAACGATTGTTCCTTTAAGAACTTCATTGATTTCTTCAATTGTAAATTGTTTCATTAGTTAGTTTATTGGGTTTAGTTTTGCCGAATATATAAAAAGATTTTAGTTTTTTTAAATATTGTATAAAAAAATCCGAATTTCAACAACTGAAATTCGGATTCTTAAAAATCATAAAAATTGATACCTTAAGTTAAGTGAAAAATTTTTATAGTCAGCTTTATTTTCTTGATTTGCTTTCTCTAATATTTGAGTATTGCTAAATAGTCTTGATTCTATAGAGTATTTTTTATAGTTAAAGCCAATTCCAAAGGCTAAATTGTTTAGATTAGAAAACACATCCATATTTGCCGAAGTACTAAAACTATACTTAACACCATTAGTACCATTATTTATTTTTACATTGTATAGTCCATTTATAAAAATACTAAAATTATTATTCAAATAAAAATAATGTCTTAAACCAATTGGTATTTGTATATAATTATACTTTAATTCTACTTCTTGTTCATCTAAAGATGGAGAAAATTTGGCATAAAGTTTTTTTGATTTTTTATAGCTATTATAAGAAGGTTCAATTATTATTGACCATTTATTATTATTAAAAGGTAATATTAATTCGGCTTCAAAACCAAAACCTATACCATATAATGAACCAAAGTTTGCTGAGTAATCAGCACTTCCATATTTGGTTAAATTTGCTGAATGAAAATTATTAATAAGAGATGCTTTTAATTTGAATATTGGTTTATTCCCAGTTTCAAATTTTTTAAAACTTGCATTTTCACATTCATTGTATTTTTCAAAGAAATTTGATAAAGTTGATTTTGAATACTCTAATTTACTAATATTATCTCTAGAATTATTGCAATTAACATTTAGGTTTAGTTGTTTTCTATAAATTCTATTGTAAAGTATTGTTGAATTTGGAATGATGTTATCAAGACCTTCCTTTTTATTAGCATTATAATCTTCTTCATCTGCTAAATAGGCTAAAAAGACCAATTGTTCTATATTTATTTTATCTGTTGAATAAAAGAATTTTTCAATCCCATTTTCATAAAAATGGTATAATGATGCTTTACCTTCGATTATTACTTTTAGAAGTACATCCTCACTTTTAAAATGAGGTATTTTTGAATTATTTGTAAGTTGTCCAGATTTAACTGATGATTTTTCAATATCTACATTAAACCTTTTGAATTTTAACTTATTTTCAATCTCAAATTCTGAAATCTGAGAAGCATTTATTTCAATTGAATTTTCTTCTAAATTTGATTTAAAATCAATTGAATTTGGAGAGTTTTTCCAATCAGTATTCTTGATATAACCTTCTGTTTTTATACCATTTAAATTTATATAATATCCTTTTTCGAAATTTGTTTGTGCGGATAATAAACCATATACGCAAAGAAGAATTGTAATAAAGAGATGTTTCATTTTTTATAATTTTTGAGTTTTTAAAAATTTTAGTTATCTTCTTTCTGTCCCATCATCATTAAATAGGCTTTTAAGAAATTATCGATATCACCGTTCATAATTCCCTCAACATCGCTGGATTCATATCCAGAACGAACGTCTTTAACTAATTTATAAGGATGCATCACATAATTTCTAATTTGTGAACCCCATTCGATTTTCATCTTACCAGCTTCGATATCGCTTCGTTGTGCTTGTTGTTTTTTTAGCTCAATTTCATACAACTGCGATTTCAACATTTGCATTGCTCGTTGACGGTTGTCTTGTTGCGAACGCGTTTCTGAACACTGAATTTGAATTCCCGTAGGCTTGTGGAATAATTGTACTTTGGTTTCTACTTTATTAACGTTTTGTCCACCAGCACCGCTCGAACGAGAAGTAATGATTTCAATATCTGCTGGGTTAATTTCAATTTCAATAGAATCATCCACCAAAGGATATACATAAACTGAAGCAAATGAAGTATGGCGTTTCGCATTACTATCAAAAGGAGAAATTCGCACCAAACGATGTACACCGTTTTCGCCTTTTAAATAGCCAAAAGCAAAATCGCCTTCGAATTCTAAGGTTACAGTTTTAATTCCCGCAACATCACCTTCTTGAAAGTTTAATTCTCTGATTTTATAGCCTTGTTTTTCGCCCCACATTAAATACATTCGCATTAACATAGATGCCCAATCACAACTTTCGGTACCACCAGCCCCAGCAGTAATTTGCAATACGGCACTCATGCTATCTCCTTCATCGGAAAGCATGTTTCTAAATTCTAAATCTTCAATGTGATTTAAAGTTTGTTGGTAAAGTGTTTCAACTTCTTCTTCGGTAACATCGCCTTCTTTGAAGAAGTCCATCATAATCTGAAGTTCTTCAGAGAATTCTAATCCTTTGTTATAATCTTCCACCCATTTCTTTTTCGTACGTAGGTTTCGGATAATAATTTCGGCTTCTTTGGCGTTGCTCCAAAAATCGGGAGCGAAGGTTTTTTCTTCCTCGTTAGTTATTTCAATCGTTTTGGCATCGATGTCAAAGATACCTCCTTAACGCACCAAGGCGATCAATAATATCTCTGACTTGTTCTGTATTTATCATAAATATTGTAGTTTTGTTTTGAAATAGGATGCCCTAGCCCGTATAGTAGTGGAAATCCTTTTTGTTTTTTCTCAAAAAAATAAAAAGATTGCAACGGATAGCGGGAATTAGCTCCTAAAAATTTTTATCAAAAATAAGGTATCTGATTGATATATGGAAATAAATTTAGTGAGTGATACGGTAACCAAGCCTTCAATGGAAATGTTGAACGTAATGTTTAACGCAAAAGTTGGTGATGATGTATATAAACAAGACCCAACAGTCAATGAGTTAGAGGAAACTTTAGCAGATTTGTTTGGGATGGAAGCGGCTTTGTTTTTTCCTTCAGGAACTATGGTAAATCAAACGGCTATAAAATTACACACGCAACCTGGCGAGCAGGTAATTTGTGATAAATACTCGCATATTTATCATTATGAAGGAGGAGGTGCCTCATTTAATAGTGGTGTTTCGTGTTGTTTGGTGGATGGAAATCGCGGCATGATTACGGCTGATTTAGTTAAAAATGCAATCAACGACCCCGATTTTTATCATGCGCCTTTAACTTCGTTAGTAAGTATAGAAAACACAACCAATAAAGGTGGTGGCGCTTGTTATGATTTACAACCTTTACAAGAAATTAAGCAAGTGTGCATTGAACATAATTTGAAATACCATTTAGACGGCGCACGTTTGTGGAATGCTTTAGTGGCTAAAAAACAACATCCAAAGCAGTATGGCGAATTGTTTGATACAATTTCGGTTTGTTTGTCGAAAGGATTGGGTGCGCCAGTAGGTTCGGTTTTGTTGGGAAGTAAAGCAGATATGCATCGTGCTTTGCGTATTAGAAAGATTTTTGGTGGCAACATGCGACAATCAGGCTATTTGGCTGCCGCTGGATTATTTGCGTTACAGAATAACATCAGCCGTTTAGAAATTGACCACAGAAGAGCGAAAGAATTAGGAAGTTTGTTAGAAAAAATGCCTTGGGTTGCCAATGTAGAACCTGTGGAAACCAATATTTTGATTTTTGGATTGCAACCATCTGTTGATGAAAAGCTTTTTATGGAAAAATTGAAACAAAAAGGCATTGCCATTAGTTCAATGGGACATGGAAAACTTCGTATTGTAACCCATTTGGATTACAAAGAAGTGATGCATGAATATGTGATGGAAGTTTTCTCTAAATTAACTTTTTAGTTACATTGATAAATTTTATCTAAAATAAACCAATAATAATTCATTATGAGACTATTCAAAAGAATTAATACTTGCTTTTTCACACTGATTTTATTATTCTTATTTAATTCATGTGTGGGGCAAAATATCCAATCTATACAGGTTAAGACTACAATAATTCATAAGGATAGTATTTGTTTAAGAGCAGAAGCACTACCTGAATTTAGAAATAGTGTTCATGATAAAGATTATCAAGGAAACCAAATAAGTGGAGTTGTTCGAACCGTTTTTCAAGATAGTAAAGAAAATTTATGGTTTGGAACTCAAAACGGATTAGCTCGTTATGATAAATCAGGACTTGTTTATTTTGATCTTTTAGATTCCAATGGGCAAGGTGTTACAGTTCATGCTATTATTGAAGATAATGCAGGCACAATTTGGATAGGTTATGGTGGCGGAATTGCAAAATATAATGGACAATATTTTACTGTTTTTCATGAAAAAGAGATATTGAAAAGAACTGGTCTATGGAGCATGACAATGGATACAAAAGGATTACTTTGGATTGGAACGACTGAAGGTGTTTACACTTTTGATGGCGAAGCACTTACTCCATTTGAAATTCCAGAAGGAGAAATAAACCCTTCGAGAGGAATTAGTACAACAAAAATGATTCATTGCATTATTGAAGACAGTAAAGGTAAAATGTGGTTTGCAACTAATGGAGGTGTCTATATTTATGACGGAAATTCGCTAAAAAACATTTCAGAAAAAGACGGATTACAATCTAATTTTGTGAATCAAATTATTGAAAGTAATGATGGTAATTATTGGATATCAACCTCTTTTGGAATTTATAAGTATAACGGAAACACATTGACTAATATTACCGAAAAACTCATCGGAAATGAAGGAGGAATTGGTTGTGTATTTGAAGATAAAGAGGACACACTTTGGTTTAGTGTGAATAAGCGCGATATTTATAGTTATGATGGAAAAGTCTTTACAAAAATCAAGAATAAAGAAAATGATTTTACACCTTTTCCATTTCAAATTTACCAAGATAAAGAAGAAAGACTTTGGTTTGTTGGTTTTAAAGGTGCCTATCGTTTTGAAAATGATAGCTTTGTAAATATTACAAGGAATGGACCTTGGAAATGATACAAACAGTTTGAATATTTTAGATTTGAAAATTAATTTTTTATGGAAATCATAATCATATCAATCGTAGCCTTTTTAACCGCAATTTTAACTTTTTTCTCAGGTTTTGGATTGGGAACGTTGTTAACTCCAGTTTTTATGTTGTTTTTTCCAGTTGATATTGCCATTGGTTTGTGCGGAATTGTTCATTTTGCAAATAATTTATTTAAGTTTTTCTTGGTAGGGAAACACGCTAACAAGGAAGTCTTGCTGAAATTTGGAATTCCAGCAATTATTGCCGCTTTTGTAGGTTCTTGGTTGTTGTTGCAAATTTCTGATTTAGAACCTTTGTTTAGTTATTCGCTTTTTGGAAAAAACTTAGATGTTTTTCCTGTAAAATTCATCATTGCGATTTTATTGGTGATTTTTGCGCTTTTAGACTTGATTCCGTTTTTAAGTAAATTGGAATTTGGTAAGGATAAATTGCCTTTAGGTGGAATTTTAAGCGGATTTTTCGGCGGACTTTCGGGACATCAAGGTGCTTTGCGAAGTGTATTTTTGATAAAAGCCGGTTTGTCCAAAGAAAGTTTCATCGCCACAGGAATTGTAGTTTCGATGTTTATCGACTTTACGCGATTGAGTGTTTATGCTTCAAAAATCACGACTTATACCTTGTATGAAAACAAAGTATTGTTGATTTCGGCAACGCTTTGTGCGATTGCTGGAGCGTATTTGGGTAACCAACTTTTAAAGAAAGTTACCCTAAAATTTCTCCAAGTTTTTGTCGCTGTTTTATTGCTTTTAGTGGCAATTGCTTTAGGAATGGGAATTATTTAAACATATCCATTCCAGGAATGTTTGGCATGCCTTCTTTTGCCACAGCAGCTAATTCTGTTTCGTGAACGTTTGTTGCTTTTTCGATTGCTTTATTTAAAACGTTAACTAAATAATCTTCAAGCATTTCCTTGTCTTGAAGTAAAACATCACTTACGGTAATGTTTTTGATTTTCCTGTTGGCTGTTAGCGTTACTTCAAGCAAGCCATCAGCGCTTTTTTCATCAATTAAAACAAAGTCTAAACGCTTCTTTGTTTCTTCTACTTTTTGTTGGGTTTCTTTTAGTTTACCCATCATACCCATAATATCTCCAAACATAATTTTTATTTTTTTATTCCGACAAAAATACTAAATTAGCAGTTAATAATTATTGTAAAACTTCATGAAAAAAATCACGTATTTCCTTTTAGGTTGTGTTATTTTTGCTCCAGTTCACAGTCAAAATAAAACAAAAAAAATGTCTGATAAATTACAGCCACCAGTTGCTAAAATTGTTCCAAAAACATTAGAAAAGCACGGTGATAAAAGAATTGATAACTATTATTGGTTAAACGAAAGAGAAAACCCAGAAGTTATTGATTATTTGAATAAAGAAAACGAATATTACCAAAAATCAACGGCTCATACCAAACAATTACAAGACGAATTGTTCTTGGAAATGAAAGGTAGAATTAAGGAAGATGATAGTTCAGTTCCTTATTTTTATAACGGATATTACTACATTACACGTTATGAAACGGGTAAAGATTATCCAATTTATGCTCGTAAAAAAGGCAGTTTAGATGCTAAAGAAGAAATTTTGTTTGACTGCAATGAAATGGCAAAAGGGCATTCTTATTTTAACTTAGGCGGTTTAAATATTAGTGAAGATAATAAATGGGCTGCTTTTGGAGTGGATTTAGTTTCGAGAAGACAATATACCATCCAAATTAAAAACTTAGAAACAGGTGAAATTCTTCCAGTGAAATTAGAAAACACAACAGGAGGTTCAACTTGGGCTGGCGATAATAAAACGTTGTTTTACACTCGTAAAGATGCTCAAACTTTACGTTCAGATAAAATTTATAAGCATACTTTAGGAACTGATGCTTCGGCTGATACCATGGTTTTTCATGAAAAAGACGATACATTTGGCACGTTTGTTTACAAAGAAAAATCTAAAAAATATTTGGTGATTGGTTCTTCAAGTACTTTGACTTCTGAGTACCAAATTTTAGATGCGAAAAATCCGAATGGAGAATTTAAAGTTTTCCAAAAAAGAACGCGTGGATTAGAATATTCGATTTCGCATTATGGCGATAGTTTTTACATCGTAACCAATAAAGATAAGGCAACGAACTTCAAATTAATGAAAACACCAGAAACGGCTACTTCGGCTGAAAACTGGAAAGATTTAATTGGACACAGAAAAGATGTTTTGTTAGAAGGAATCGAAATTTTCAAAGATTATTTAGTGGTTGAAGAACGTTCAAATGGTTTGAATAAAATTCAAATTCGTCCTTGGAATGGAAAAGGTGAGTATTATTTACCATTTGAAAGTGAAACCTATACAGCTTACACTACAACTAACGTTGATTTTGATACTGAAATTCTTCGTTATGGTT
>Ga0209373_10002246_pt1 | contig 19824 bp, 15 predicted proteins | sample Higcelweek5metaG_FD_187173 | JGI IMG/M metagenome (GOLD analysis project Ga0209373, IMG submission 187173) | Freshwater pond sediment microbial communities from the University of Edinburgh, under environmental carbon perturbations - High... | ecosystem: Environmental > Aquatic > Freshwater >... | reverse complement strand
ATTCATCTGCACACCGCCATCACCGCAGACACAGATCACTTGACGCTTGGGATAGGCTGCCTGTGCCCCCATGGCAGCTGGCAGACCAAAACCCATGGTGCCCAGACCGCCGGAAGTCAGCAGGGTACGGGGTTGATTAAACTCAAAGAACTGGGCAGTCCACATCTGATGCTGACCCACGTCAGTGGCCATGATGGCATCATCCTCAGACAGTTCACGCAGCTTCTGGATCACATACTGAGGCTTGATTACGCTGGTGCTCTGTTTGTAGGAGACCGGATGCTTTGCCTTCCAACCGCTGATATCCTCATGCCACGCTTCCATGGCACTGTGCTGCTCAGACACCTTCTCGGTCTGCCCTTTCAGGCATTCAATCATCTTGACCAGAACATCCTTGGTATCACCCACGATCGGCAGGTCTACCCGTACGTTTTTACGGATTGAAGTAGGGTCCACGTCAATATGGATAATCTTGGCGTGGGGTGCAAAGGTGGCGATTTTGCCGGTTACCCGGTCATCAAAGCGCGCACCAATTGCCAGGATCAGATCTGAGTGGGTCATGGCCATGTTGGCGGCATAGGCACCGTGCATCCCCAACATCTTTAATGCCAGCGGATCGCTCTCCGGGAAGGCACCAAGTCCCATTAACGTGGTGGTAACCGGGAACTGCAGGGTACGGGCCAACTCAGTCAGCTCAGCTGCAGCATTGGCAAGGATAACACCGCCCCCGACATACATAACCGGACGACGGGCAACCAACAGCATATCAACCGCTTTTTCCACCTGTTTCTGGTGACCTTCCAGGTTCGGTTTGTAGCCTCTGATTTCAACTGTTTCTGGCCATTTAAACTCGGCCTGACTGATCTGGACATCCTTGGGAAAGTCGATCAGCACCGGACCGGGGCGACCGGAACGGGCGATATAAAACGCCTTGCGCACAATGGTCGGAATATCCTTGGCATGCCGGATCAGAAAGCTGTGTTTGGTGATCGGTCGGGTAATGCCGATGATATCCACCTCCTGAAAGGCATCATTGCCGATCAGCGGAGTGGGGACCTGGCCGGTGATAATCACCATTGGGATTGAATCCATGTAGGCGTTGGCAATACCGGTAATGGTGTTGGTGGCGCCGGGACCGGAAGTGGCAATCGCCACGCCGACCTTGCCGGTGGCACGGGCATAACCGTCAGCCGCGTGGGTACCACCCTGCTCATGGCGGGGCAGAATATGGCGGATTTCCCGCACATTCATCAGTTCATCATACAGATTGATTACCGTTCCGCCGGGATAGCCGAATACCAGATCCACCCCTTCACGCTTCAGGCTCTCAAGCAGGATACGTGCTCCATTCATTTTCATGCAAAACCTCGACTATAACATTTAAATGTAGTTGGTACTTTTCAAACAACCCGTCTGATTAAGCGGTGGTCACTGCGCCGGTATAGGCAGAGGTAACCACTTTGGCATAGCGTGCCAGCCAGCCGGTCTTGATCTTTGGTTCTGGCGCAGTCCACTGGGCACGGCGTGCCTCAACTGTTGCCTCATCAACCAACAGATCCAGCTTACGGTTAGGGATATCCAGCAGGATCCGGTCACCATCCTGAATCAATGCGATCGGACCGCCTTCAGCAGCTTCAGGCGACACATGGCCGATACAGGGGCCACGGGTACCGCCGGAGAAACGGCCATCGGTGATCAGGGCAACGGAATCACCCAGCCCCAGACCCATCAGGGCAGCAGTGGGGGCCAGCATTTCACGCATACCTGGCCCACCTTTGGGGCCTTCATAACGGATAACCACCACATCCCCTGCCTTGACCACCCCTTCCATCAGGGCTGCCATGGCCAGCTCTTCCGAATCAAAACAACGGGCAGTTCCTTCAAACAGCATCATCTTGTCCGATACACCGGACTGCTTGACTACCGCCCCCTTCGGCGCGATGGAACCGAACAGCACCGCAATGCCGCCCTCCTTCTTAACCGGCGCCGATAGGGGACGAATCACCTCTTCATCAATATTTTCAATACTTGCCGCCAGTTGGCGGGTGGTCAGGCCGAACAGGGTCTGGGTATCAATAATCTTGTCACCCAGTTGTTTCAATACGCCACAGACACCACCGGCAATATCCAGATCTTCCATAAAATGCTTGCCGGCCGGGTTCATGGAGGCCAGCTGCGGGGTCTGCTTTGCCAGGATATCAAAGGTTTCCAGCGGCAGCTCCACCTCTGCCTCGCGGGCAATGGCCAGCAGGTGCAATACGGTATTGGATGAACCACCCAGGGCCAGGTCAACCCTGATGGCGTTTTCAAAGGCAGCGCGGGTCATGATATCCCGTGGCTTGACATCATTGTGGACCAGCTCAACGATCTTCTCACCCGAAGCAAAGGCGATCCTCCGCTTCATGGCAGAGACAGCCAGGGCTGTACCACAACGGGGCAGTGACATCCCCAAGGTCTCGGTCAGGATTGCCATGGTATTGGCAGTGAACAGCCCCTGGCAGGAACCCATGCCGGGACAGGCGTTGTCCTCGCAGACCTGCAGTTCCTTGGCATCAATCACACCGGCCTTGTAACGGGCCATGGCCTCAAAGGTATCAGTTACAAATGAGTAAGCACGGCCTTCGGCCCCCCTGCCGCTCATCATCGGACCGGCAGTTACAATGATACAGGGGATATTCAGCCGGGCAGCCGCCATCAGCATACCGGGTGTGATCTTATCACAGTTGGTCAACAGCACCAGACCATCCAGGCGGTGTGCCTCTGCCACTGATTCAACCATATCGGCAATCAGCTCACGGGTAGGCAGGGAGTAGTGCATCCCCTTGTGACCCATGGCAATGCCGTCACAGACACCGGGAATGCCAAAGAACTGGGCATACCCGCCGCCGCTGTGGATACCTTTTTCAATAAACCGCTCCAGATCTCGCATCCCCACATGTCCGGGGATCAGGTCGGTAAAGCTGGTGGCAACGCCGATAAAGGGACGATCCATCTGACTTTGTGGTATGCCGGTTGCTTTCAGGAGTGCCCGGTGCGGTGTCCGCTCCAGACCTTTTTTAATCATATCACTACGCATAAAACAGACCTCATTACAAAAAACTTGTTTAGTGCCGCCAAAATAGCGATTTTTGTGAAGAAGTACACTAATACAGTCGATAAGTTCGTGTCAACCGACAACTAACCGTCAGCCTGCATTAACAGAACAGGGTAACCAGGTTTCTCTAAGGAGCTGTAAAGGAATTACATGGTCAAAATTGCGCTCAGATTCAGGTCAGATTTGGCAGAACTGATTGAAACAAAGCGCAGGCGTAGCAGGGCTACGCTGAGGATTTGGTGATTGAAGTTCTGGCAAAGATGGCCTGAAGATGAGATGCAAGATGATCAGGTAATTTGTTTACAACTCCTAAGAACGATACAGCCGTATCCTGCCGTCCATAGCGATAAAGAAAATCCGTTACTGATCTTTTTTATATCCACCTCCTTGAACTGTCACGTTTTGGGCGGTATACTCCGCCAACAATTACAAAAACTGCGAGGGCACCATGGACAAAGTCGAACAACCAACTGTCAAGGATCTGCAGAAATCGTTCATCTATCACCTGCAACACACACTGGTGAAAGACAAATATTCTGCCACCAAGGCAGACATGTACCTGGCGCTGGCCTACGCAGTGCGGGATCTGCTGGCAAACCGCTGGCTTGACACTCAGCAGTCCTACTACATCAATGACTCAAAACGGGTCTATTACATCTCCATGGAATTCCTGATGGGGCGGACCCTGGGTAACGCCCTGATCAATCTGGGAGTTATGGAACAGTGGGACGAGGCACTAACCGAGCTGGGGCTCAAGATTGAAGACCTGCAGGAATTTGAATGGGACGCCGGCCTGGGCAACGGCGGCCTGGGCCGACTGGCAGCCTGTTTCCTTGATTCCATGGCCTCAATGCAACTACCGGCTTACGGCTACGGCATTCGCTACGAATACGGCATGTTCTACCAGAAGATTGTTGATGGCGGTCAGCATGAAGTGCCGGATAACTGGCTACGCTACCAGAACCCGTGGGAATTTGACCGCCAGGAACACCTGCACCCGATCCGCTTTGAGGGAAGGGTGGTGGAGTTCATTGACCGGGACGGTTCCAAACGCTGCTCATGGGTGGATTATTATGAAGTCATGGCCCTGGCCTACGACTTCCCGGTGCCGGGCTATAAAAACAACACCGTTAATACCATGCGGCTCTGGAGCGCCAAGGCCAGCCGGGATTTTGACCTGAACTTCTTCAACCAGGGTAACTACATCGGTTCAGTTGAGTCCAAGATGAAGACCGAGAACATCTCCAAGGTACTCTACCCGGCCGACCACATGCTGGAAGGCAAGGAGCTGCGCCTGCGTCAGGAATACTTCCTGGCCTCGGCAACCATACAGGATATCCTCTGGCGTTTTGCCAAAAAGCATGACGATCTTGCTGAACTGCCTGATCAGGTGGCGATCCAGCTGAACGACACCCATCCGGTACTGGCCATTCCCGAGCTGATGCGAATCCTGATTGATGAAAAGAAGCTTTCCTGGGAAGCTGCCTGGGATATCACCACCAAGACCTTTGCCTACACCAATCACACCATCCTGCAGGAAGCACTGGAAAAATGGCCCGTGCCGATGATTGGCCGCCTGCTGCCCCGGCATCTGTTGATCATTTACGAAATTAACCGCCGTTTTCTGGAAGAGGTGGCAAGCCGCTTCCCCGGCGACACCGCACGTCTGCAACGGATGTCGATCATTGATGACAGTGGTGAGAAGCAGGTGCGGATGGCTTACCTGGCCATTGTTGCAGGCCACTCGGTCAATGGCGTTTCTGCCCTGCACAGCGAGATCCTGAAGGACGACCTGTTCCATGATTTTTATGAGTTGTGGCCAGCTCGTTTTAACAACAAGACCAACGGCATCACCCAGCGCCGCTGGCTGCGGCACTGCAACCCCTACCTCTCGGACCTGATCAGTGAAGCGATTGGTGACAAATGGACCACTGATCTGGATGAACTACAAAAACTGAAACCGTTGGCCGAAGACAGTGAATTCCGCAGACGCTGGATGGATATCAAACGCCTGAACAAACAGAAACTGGCCGACCATATCTACCAGCGCAACTGCATACAGGTATCTCCTGATTCTCTTTTTGACTGTCAAACAAAGAGGATTCATGAATATAAACGGCAGCTGCTCAACATCCTGCAGGTGATAGCCCGCTACAACCGTCTGAAGGAATATCCAGGCCTTGAGTTGCCACCACGCACCGTAATCTTTGGCGGCAAGGCGGCCCCTTCCTACACCACCGCCAAATTGATCATCAAGCTGATCAACGCTGTTGGCAACGTGGTCAACAATGACCCGGCGGTCAACCAGCAGCTGAAGGTCGTCTTTTTGGCCAATTACAGTGTTTCGCTGGCAGAAAAGATCTTCCCCGCCTCCGACCTGTCAGAACAGATTTCCACCGCTGGCACCGAGGCATCCGGCACCGGTAACATGAAATATGCCTTAAACGGAGCACTCACCATCGGCACCCTGGATGGCGCCAACATTGAAATTATGGAAGAAGTTGGCCGGGAAAACATCTTCATCTTCGGCCTGACCACCCCGGAAGCGCTCAACCTGCGCGCCTCCGGCTACCGCCCCCAGGATTACTACTATCGTCTGCCGGAACTGAAAAAGGTTCTGGATCAGATCTCGTCCGGCCTGTTCTCCCCCGGCAATCAGGGGCTATTCCGCCCGTTGGTGGACAACCTGCTTAACAGTGACTATTACCTGTTGCTGGCGGATTTTGATTCCTATCTGGATGCTCAGGCAGATGTTGATCGCTTGTACATGATGCCCGAAGAATGGGCCAGAAAGTCTATTTTGAACACCGCCGGAATGGGAAAATTTTCAAGCGACCGCACCATCGGTGAGTACGCCAGTGACATCTGGGGGGTCAAACCCCAGCCAGTGGCAAATCAGAAAATTCGCCACTGGTAATGGGAAAACAGACCGCTTTACTGCATCAGTCACCTGCCCCCCCATTGGCAGAACGGTTACGTCCGCGCAACCTGACTGAATTCTGCGGTCAGGAACATCTGCTGGGGCCGGGTAAGGCATTACGCAAGATGATAGAGGCGGATCAACTGCCTTCCATGATCTTTTGGGGGCCTCCCGGCTGCGGCAAGACCACCCTGGCCCATATCATTGCCCACGAAACAAGCTCCCGTTTCGTCTTTTTCTCCGCCATTATGGCCGGGGTTAAAGAGATTCGGGAGATCTTCAAGGATGCCGAGGAGCAGGCCTGCCAAGGCATCCGTACCCTTCTGTTTGTGGATGAGATCCACCGCTTTAACAAGGCCCAGCAGGATGCCTTCCTTCCAGCCGTAGAAAAAGGGCTGGTCACCATCATCGGCGCCACCACAGAAAACCCCTCCTTTGAAGTCATTGCTCCCCTGCTCTCCCGCTGTCGGGTGCTACGCCTGAAACAGCTTGAGCCAGGTGACATCGGCAATCTCTTGCAGAAGGCGCTGCGCGATCCGAATAACGGCCTGGGGCAGCTGGAACTGCAGATCAACGATGACGCCCTTGCCTTTTTGGCTGAGGCCGCCCAGGGTGATGGCCGCAAGGCGTTGAACACCCTGGAAGTGGCAGCAGGACTGGCTCAGGACACCGTAATCTCCCTTGAAACAGCCCAGGAAGCGATGCAGCAGAAGGCGTTGCTGTACGACAAAGGTGGCGAAGAACATTACAACGTTATCTCCGCCTTTATCAAATCAATACGGGGCAGTGATCCCGATGCCGCTTTGTACTGGCTGGCCCGGATGCTGGAGGCTGGGGAAGACCCGCTCTTCATCCTGCGCCGGATCATCATCCTGGCCTCTGAAGATATCGGCAATGCCGATCCCCGCGCCCTGCAGATGGCTGTTTCCGCCCTGCAAGCCTTTCAGATGGTAGGGATGCCGGAAGGCCGGATTATCCTGGGTCAGGCGGTCACCTACCTGGCCACCGCCCCCAAATCAAACGCCTCCTACCTGGGTATTGATGCTGCCCTGTCTGAAGTCAAAAAATCCGGCGCACTTGAAGTACCGCTGCATATCCGTAACGCCCCCACCAAGCTGATGAAAGAGATGGGCTATCATGCTGGTTACCAGTATGCCCACGATTTTAGCGGAGGCTATGTTCAGCAGGACTACCTGCCGGAAAAACTGCAGGGGCGCAAGTTCTATGCTCCCAAAGGACATGGCTACGAAAAAAACATCATAGAACGGATGGAATGGTTAGAGAAGTTGGGTAAAAAAGAATAGGTTGGCAATAACGACAGACAAAGGAGTTCGCCATGAGTGTCCGTAACATGCAGGGCAATCCGCACATCTGGGAGCAGTTGGGTTGGGAGGATATGAGCGCGACTGAACAGCAGCTTTGGAGCGCACTTGGCTGGGATCAGGATCGCTGGGATGCCAACAATGCACCGGCGAGCTCTAACAAAGAGTGGAGCGATCTGAACCAGCAGGAGCAGTTTGCCGCCCGTGGCCTCGGTTTCAGCGAGCAGCTCTGGAACGGCACCGAGGATCAATAATGCCCTTACAGGCCAGGCATTACCGATACACCTCTTTCCGATGGCAAACTTTGACTACCCACACAGTCAGCTCGGCATCCTGAACAGAGTATACGATACGGTAACTCCCCTGACGGACTCGATAACGATCCTGCCCGACCAGTTTTTCAGAACCGGCAGGGTGAGGGTTCTCTGAAAGTGCGGAAATGCGCTCCATAATCCGCTTCAGATCATGGCTTGCAATACCGGACAAGTCTTTCCGAACTGACTCTTTGAAAAAGATACTATAACCGGCCATCAGCCTTGAGTTCTTTCAGAATGGTTTCATAACTGACCAACGGTTCATGCGCACGCTCGGCAAAGGCTTCCAGATCATCTGCATCTTCAGCCAATGACTGACGTACCGCCTCGTTCACCAGATCTGAAAGACTGCGTGATGTTTCCAGGGATTTATGACGCAAGGCCTGATGCATTGCAGGATCAAAGTACACCGTTGCTCGTTTAACCGCAGTATTCATAATCAACCACCTCCATATGAATTTTAACATTACAACGTCACAACGTCAATCAATTTAAACCTGCTAAGGAGACCCCCATGTCAAAGCGTATGAAGATCTGCATCAACACCGGCGGCGGCGATGCGCCGGGCCTGAACGCCGTTATCGAAGCCGTTACCATGGCAGCCTATAACCGTCAGTGGGAGGTATACGGCATTAAATCCGGCTACACCGGCCTTTTGAACACCGACGAGATCATCCGGCTGACCCCGGAAAAGGTAGACGGTATCGCCAGCATTGGTGGCACCATCCTGGGTACCACCAACAAAGGCAACCCTTTTTCCATGCCGGTCTGCAACGCTGTCGGCGAATGCGAACTGCGCGATGTCTCCGACCGGGTGATGGACAACTTCCGGCGGCTCCGTTTTGATGCCTTAGTGGCAGTTGGTGGAGACGGCAGTCTGGAGATAGCCCACCGCTTTGCAGAAAAAGGGATGCCGGTGGTGGGGGTGCCCAAGACCATTGATAACGACATGGGCGGCACCGTGATTACCTTTGGCTTTGATACCGCCGTCAATATCGCCACCGAGGCGATTGACCGGCTGCACTCCACCGCAAAATCCCATGATCGGGTGATGGTGGTGGAGGTAATGGGCCGTAACGCCGGGTTCATCGCCCTGAACAGCGGCATCTCCGGCAATGCCGATGTGATCCTGATTCCCGAGATCCCCTTTGACATTGACATTGTCTGCGACAAGCTGATGGAGAATGAGCTGAACGGTCGTAAATACGCCATTGTAGTGGTGGCAGAGGGGGCCGTGCCCAAGGATGGCGAGGCGATCAGCAAAGGGGATGGTGAGGCCGGACGTCAGCATGTGGTGCTGGGTGGCATTGCCGAGTACGTGGCCAAAGAGATCAGCAAGCGCACCGGCAAGGACTCCCGCTCCATGGTACTGGGGCACCTGCAGCGGGGCGGTTCCCCCACCACCTTTGACCGGTTGCTGTCTTTACGTTTTGGCGCAGCAGCGGTACGGGCCATAGAGGCAGGCACCTTTGACCATATGGTGGCGCTCAAGTCACCGGATATCGCCCTGGTGCCGCTGGCCGAGGCGTTGGGTATCCAGAAACGGGTTGATATTAACGGCGATACCGTGCTGACCGCGCGGGATATCGGGATCTGCTTCGGGGATTGAGACTGCCTTCATTGACAGACGCACGGCATAGACCAGAGCAACTCAAACGAATCGAGGTTATGATGAAAGTTCATCTGAAATGCAAACTACTTTTGTGTTGCTTACTTGCAATGGGATTAATAGGTTGCAGCGGAGACAACAGTAACAGCAGTACCCCCGCAACTCCTACGCCAACAGAACGCGCGGTGAATCCACTTATAGCACCTGAACTTGCAATGACTTCGGACGTCAGCGGCACAGTACATACTCTGACATCTGCAAAATTATCACGAGTTGCGGGCTTACTTGTGAATATGCGCCCCGTAAGCAGTTCTGTTACGCCATCCGTCCCTACTAAATCTATAGCGCTTGAAGTTATTTCACTTATAAGCGAAGTTCTTATCGCGAGCGTTGAAACGGGAATTCATTCTTCAGAAATAAGTGAGGTAAAAAAGGAAATAAGTAGTCTTCAGAGCTCAGTGAGTGAGATAAAAAATGATATTGACTCATTAAACACAACCATGGGGATCAAATTTGATAGCACGTATTATGGCATAACAGATAATCAAAATAGGGCAGCATTACAAAGTACGAAATCAGACCTTAGCGGTGCTTTTTTTGGCAGCGGTCCAGGTAGTTTGTCATACTATAATGACCAGACTCTTTTGATTAAGCAATGTACCGAAACTCCAGGATACCCTGACACATGTACCGGCGAAGGACAGCAACCTGCTTATACTAACAGGACAAATTTGGAAAAACAAAAAATAGATTTTGTTAAAAACACAGAATCAATCAAGAAAAATGTAAGAGATATTAATGGGTTTATTGCAGGTGACGTCAAACTTCTGGAGACTTCCGTAAAAAACATCCTCTCACAAGTAGTATCAAAAAACGTTGCAATCGATTCAAACAGCGCAATGAATGTGTATCTAATGCTAGAAAATGTCTTTGCTCAACTGCTTGCCTATCAATTTCAGGGAGCGATAATTATCTCCAACAATTTGGTTTATAATAATCCAAACAGCAATTTTGATAGCAATAATTATCTAACCGGAGATTTTGAGCACTATATGCGGCAAGAGTGCTCTGAATTTCTGAAACAAGTACAGTTTCTAGCTGTAAATCTTAATGATTACAGAGACAAAACTGCCTATTCAACCAGCATGAAATCAGTCGGCCAGGGACTGGCCACTGATCCTGTTTTTTCGAATGTGCTTTCACGTGCGAGGTTCTTTTGTGCCCAGGTTCTACAGCCGTTTACCGTCAATAGGGACAACGGCGGATTTACCGATACAAATGGCGTCAAATATCGTCCTGACTCTACCTATTACAACGGAAACTCCGGTTATCATGACGAACTGTATCGGTATGAATTTGGACTGCATGGAGCAATTGTAGTACCTTATAACTACACCTTTGATCCAACTACTCAAAACTCAAAATCGATCTCCCTGGAACTGTATGATGCAAACAGTAAAAAGGTTGCAATAACCACGGCACAAATTGATCCTGAAAAGGACGTCTTTTCGAGAAAAGTCAACGGGCGATTCCCTAATACCGCCTGGCAGACAAATTCAAAAGGTGTCATGACCGCAGTGCAGGATTATCAATGGGTTTACTACGATATAGACTTCTCTAATACAAATCTTGCTGCAGGTACGTACACCGTAAAGCTTGTTGAGCAGGGAAAGAATATACTGGGGAGCACAGGCCCCTGGCCCCATAACACGACAACAATTGGTACGGTAAAAGTGCAGTATTGGGATCCGAAAAGCGGTAACCCAGCGGGGCAGGACACACCCAGTGCCACCAACACGACACCATTTGGATTTTTTTCGTATTACTGGCCGTGGGGAACCCAAGTATTCTCAGCCAGTCCAGAATCCTTTTGGGCTAATCTAACGTCAACTTCCAGCTATTCAAGCACGTTTTTAAATTCTATTAACGTATATAATCATTCTTTTTCAAAGAGCAGTTGGGATGACACCTACAAATTTGCCTTTAACATAGGCAGCCTTGATACAGGTTCAGCAAAAACATCAGATGTAGCTTTCATGTACAATAGTTCAACAAACAATATGTCAGTAACCAGCTCCTGTCCTCATAGCAAGATTGATTCACTTTCCTATAAATACTTCATTAGCGATGGTGGCAAGACAACTATAGTAATTGACTCAGGAAGCGGAACCAGCAGGCAGGATAATACGACAGGATCCAGCAAACTTAACGTCACAAACACGAGTGTATACAAGACGGCGACCATGAATCACGGTGATTACAGTTTTTCATTATACCAAGGATTTTCTGCATCTCTGGAGTGGCCAAACTTTGGATGTGAGGGAGCTATTTTAAATTCTGACCTAAACTGGAGCATGCAGTTACTGTTTCCTTCTGCTGCAAAAAACATAATGGATATTGACTGAGTTGCAAGAGACGTGCATTCAAAGGATACTTGAAAAAGGGACAGGCTATTTTTCCTGGCCTGCTCAAGAAAGACCTTTATTTGCCACTCGCGTGAACCGGGCATTAGCGAGTTGGTCAAAAAAAAAGCAAATGAGGACGCAGGAAAATCATATTTCAACATGGAGGATTCAAAATGAAAAAAGCACTGATGCCGCTCTTGTTTTGCCTGTCACTGATGCTTACAAACCTGATGATTCCTGAACAATCATTCTCGTTTGGTTTTGGTAACATGATGGATTCAGTAAAAAAATCGGTAGAGGGTGGCGCAAGCGAAGCACCAGCGTCGCCAAAAGATACTTCTCGTGACAATCAGACAGGTATCAATTCTGCCAACGCAGAACAACTTCTGAATGAATACATGGGGCTGCTTGAGCAGGTGACAAACAGCATGGACAGTATCGCCAGCTATGGTGGCTATCAGCTGTCCAATTCCGAAGCTCTGTTTAAAGCAGCCCTAGCAGCAAGCCAGAAAAAACCGGCTGCCGATCAAGCTCTTCCTCTTGTTAGCAACAGTGGCACACCCGAAAGAATCAGAAAATTCTTTAAGACGAAACTACCGGAATTCGTCAGAGGCGATTTCAATGCCGGTATAAAAGACCTGATGGCCAAGGCCAACAAGTCAGGCAATATTGACGATGCCCGTGCTGCAGACCTGATGTGTGATGCCGTTCTGCTTCTTGACAACGGCAACGACCAAGCAAAAAAAATGAAGGTGGTCGTTGGTAAATCCATAACAAAACTTGGCGGAGCCCTTGGTGGAGCTGATGCTGTTAAAAACGCCGGTAAAATTGTATTTTCAAAGACCCCTGCTGGTTCACCGGAGAGTAAATTTAACGGCAGCGATTTCATCTATGCCACGGTCTATTTCAAAAAGCCCTATAAGGGAGAGGGATTTACAAGCCACCTGATTGTGGATAACGACTACAAACTGAACCGTGACACGTTCTACCTTGACAAGAGCATGTACGGAGCAACGTCTTCCCCCCTGGAAGTTGCGCCAGATCCCAAAACGGCAAAGCAATCCGGTGGCAAGTTGTATACCAAGGCCTTGTCGGAACTGCCGGAAGGTATGACGTATAAAGTGAGTATCAAGTATCTGGATGGTTCATCGACCATTGAAGGAGAATTCGAACTTGATCTTAGTGCAGGAACGACATTTGCTGCGCGTGCCAAACAGTTTGAAGAGAGAAAAACTGCCAACACAGTCATGAAGAAACCGGGACATCGTAATCCGGCTCTTGAAAAAGAGATCATGGCAACCTTCCAGAAAGAGGCCGCTGGCAAGGGAGAGACCCCGCTCAGAGTTGTTCTGGTCGAGAAAGACTGGAGGATTCACCGCCACCAGGTGACCGGCGTGATCCTGTTCAGAACCATCTGGGCAGATATTGCGGTGCAAAAATCAGATGGTAAATATTACGTATACGAACTTACATACGAACAGCAGTATAACGGCAAATCGTATGGTAAGACCCAGTATCACAGCATTGGTGGTACTTATGAGATACCCAAAGATAATATTTTCAAATAGCAGCTACCATCGGAGGCTATCCTTGGTGTGCCGGATAGGCTCCTGAAAAAAGGGGCAGGCTACTTTTAGTTAGCCTGTCCTCATTATTTGCTTCGTTGTACGCCCATGGTTAAAAAGAGGGACACTTCCCAGTTATCTCAGAGCCAAAAGTTGCTGGTGTTGGCGAAAGTTGACAGAGAGGTGAGCGGCTTTTCTCCGCATGTAGGGGAGGCAGGATGGACGCCCCGTGCCGTCGGCTGATTTGCCAACAGGCTTGGCGGCACGGGCCGAATGTTGGCAGGTTATTGCCATGTAACTTATTGAAATACTTTTTAGATATGTTTAGCGCGCGTATTGCTACAGTAGGGCATTTCCATCAAAAAGACACAAGGGAGATATGCGTCATGAAGAACAGCATGAAGAACAGAATTATCGGGATGGTTGCGCTCTGTGTCATGGTGGCGGGGAGCGCTTATGCAGAATTAAAAGACAACAAGAACGGCACGATCACCGACACCAGTACCAGCCTGGTCTGGCTGAAGAATGCCAACTGTTTTAATTTGGTATCATGGTATAGCTCCAACGCCAGCTTGGTCCCAGCTCTACAGTCAGGCCAGTGCGATCTGACCGATAAATCCGTTGCCGGCCAGTGGCGGTTGCCCACAATAGCGGAACTGCTGGCCCGAGCAGGCAATACTTCCGGTTTTACCAATGTCCAGGCTTACTACTGGTCGTCCCAGAACGGCAGCCTCAGCGCGTACACCGCTCAGGGTGTGAACATGGGCGGCTATGCCTTCACAATCGGCAAGGCTGAGAATTGTTATCTTTGGCCGGTTCGCGCCAAGCTTTCATCAGGAAACTGAACGAGAAAAACGAAATTCTAATTTAAATACATAGAGGAGGCTAAGGGGACGTAGTTAATTAGCTGATTTTAAACTTTCAAGTGATTGATATTTGGTATGTTGAGGTGAGAAGAGTTAGAGTGATGCCATTGATTAGCGCGGGTAAGTCAACTAATCAACTACGTCCCCCTGCCCTTCCCAGCAACACACTTTCCAGTTCGAAATCGAACAAAGCTATTTGTCGACTCATGAGGCGCAGTGCAGGAAGGTATTAGACCGATTCTCATATCGGCGTCTATGGACGTACAACCACGTCCATAGACGCCGCCCCGCCCGGAAAACCGACCGGGCGAAGCGGGTGAACCGGGCACCCCGTTGAACTCAAGAACCGAAAACCCGAATTAAAACCGAGAGGTCTGACTATGAAAATGCTCACTCTGCTGATTTTTGCACTATTTCTTTCAACGACATGTGAGGTCAGAGCAGAGCAGCAACAGATCATTCCGGGTAAGTACGTTACAGAAGGAGGCTGGGGCAATTTATCCATTTTAAAAAACAATAACGGCGAATTGGCTTTCGAGATTAGCGCATTGGGAGCAAATGCACATATGTGTGAGCTGGGCGGCAAGATAAAAGGCGCTCAAGCGACACTGGAAGGAATGGAAGGTTACGCCCCGTGCGTGATAAGCTTTACCCCCAAAATCAACAGATTGAAGTGACTATCAAAGCGGGTGAATGCAGTATCTATTGTGGTGCTCGCGCCGGATTCACCGCTGTTTATTACAAACCTGGCAAAGACTGTACCCCAGCCAATGTCCTTAAAAGTCGCAACAGATTTAAAGCGCTTTATGATAAAAAGGCCTACCCTCAGGCTGCCTCTGCTCTGGAGCCGGTTCTTAAAAACTGTGAATTTTATCTGCCCTGGCCCGACAAATGGTGGATTCGGAACGATCTTGCCCTGACCAAACATAAACTTGGCCTCAACGCAGAATGCATTAAACTACTCCAGCCCGTATCAGACTGGGCCAAGGTGGTTACGCTTCCCCCTGTAGAGGAGGAGCTCTGGAAACCAATTCAAAAAGCAACGCAAACCAATATCGGGCTGTGTCAAAAGGGTTTATGACCCTCTTTTCATCGGGTGAACGCCAGAGATATCCGTACCGTTCTTTTGCTACGGCAATGAAAAATCAACGCGCCCCGCTTGCGTACCTGCCACAACCACGCTATCTTTAGTGGCGCTTCACCAATCAACAGACACGAACATTACACTTCCCACCAAGGAGAATCTGATGAGACGACTTGCCATTCTGACCAGCGGCGGCGACTGTTCCGGCATGAATGCCACCATCCGGGCGGCTGCCCGCACTGCTATTGCCAATGATGTTGAGATGATCGGCTACCGCAAAGGGTATGCCGGGCTGCTGAAGAACGATTATATCGTGCTTGATTCTCTGGCGGTGGCCGGTACCCTGCAACGGGGTGGCACCTTCCTGCAATCAGCGCGGTCACAGGAGTTTCGCACCGAAGAAGGCCGCAAGAAGGCATTGGATAACCTGCTGAAGGAGCAGGTTGAAGGGTTGATCGTGGTGGGGGGTGACGGTTCTCTGTCCGGCGCGCTGGCTCTGGATAGAATGGGCTTTCCGGTAATTGGCATCCCGGCCAGTATTGACAATGACATCGCCTATACCGACATGGCTCTGGGGGTTGATACCGCCCTGAATAACATTATTTATGCCGTTGACTGTATCAAGGATACCGCCTCATCCCATGACCGGGCCTTTATTGTTGAAGTTATGGGCCGCAACTCCGGCTATCTGGCCTCCACCACCGCCATTGCAACCGGGGCCGAATTTGCCATTGTACCGGAAGTGGAGCTTGACCTGACTGACATGTGCCACCAGTTGCGCCGCCGCTACGAAGAAGGACGCACCAATGCCCTGATCATCATGGCTGAGGGGGCCGGGCATGCCCAGTCAATTGCCGATGGCATCAAGGATGCGGTGGGGTTTGAAACCCGTGTGACCGTACTGGGTCACTACCAGCGAGGCGGTGCGCCATCAGTCTTTGACCGTCTGCTGGGTAGCCGTTTCGGCAGAAAGTCGGTTGATCTGCTGCTGTCCGGTACGAAAGGGGTGATGGTAGGTCTTTCTGCCAACGCCTTGACCACCACCCTGCTTGAAATGGTTGTAAAAGGTGGGCAGAAAAAGTTGAATGAAGATCTGCTGCGTATGGCTGACATTCTGGGAATTTAACCATGAGGCGTTCCAAAAAGCTGTTCAGAACACGTTCTGCCAAGGAAGGGCTGCCACCAGGCAGCCTTATCCATATTGGTGAAGCGCCTGCAGACGCCGTCAGCATCTCGGTCTTTGAATATAATGAACAGGGGTTGCAGGAGACCAGCTCTGAAATCCTCGATCTCAGCCTTGTCAGGCCCAAAACAGCAGGTGTGATCTGGGTTGATGTGGAAGGGGTGCATCAGGTTGAAACGATCCGCAGCCTGGGTGAGGCCTACAACCTGCATCCCCTGGTGCTGGAGGATATTGTCAGCACGGTACAACGTCCAAAGATTGAAGATTATGACGACTATCTGTTTGTGGTGGTCAAGATGCTGCTGCCCCTGCCGGATGGCGACTTTGCTGCTGAACAGCTGAGCCTGATTCTGGGTAGGGGGTATGTACTGACCTTCCAGGAGGGAATCAGGGGTGATGTCTTTGGGCCGGTGCGGGAGCGGATCCGCTCTGTTAAGGGCAAGATCCGCACGCTGGGGGCCGACTACCTGCTCTACACCCTGCTTGATGCGGTGGTAGACCGTTATTTTACGGTGCTTGAAAACTTTGGGGAACGGTTGATCAGTATTGAAGAAGATATTGCACTGCACCCCCACCCACGAACCCTGGTACAGCTGAACGACCTCAGAAAAGAGGTGATCTACCTGCGCAAGTCGATCTGGCCGTTGCGGGAGGTCCTGTCTTCACTTGAGCGTGACGATACAGACCTGATCTGCGACGCAACCCGCCTGTTTCTGCGGGATGTCCATGATCATGCCGTACAGACTATTGATACGGTTGAGACCTTTCGTGATCTGCTCTCCGGCATGCTGGACCTGTATCTTTCAAGCCTCAGTAACCGTACCAATGAGATCATGAAGTTTCTGACCCTCATCGGCACCATCTTTATTCCACTGACCTTTGTGGTTGGCCTCTACGGCATGAACTTCAAATATATGCCAGAGCTTGAATGGCACTATGGCTACTTTATTGTGCTGGGAATAATGGCCCTGATGACCATCGGTATGATCTTTTACTTCAAACACAGAAAATGGCTGTAGCCTGCCCGTGATAACCACTTCTATCCACCACAAGATACTGGATGCCATCCGACAGTTCAATCTTTGCCAGCCTGCGGATCGCCTGATTGTCGGGGTGTCTGGTGGTGCCGATTCAGTAGCGCTGCTGGATCTGCTGGCCACCTTGCCTGACTTTCCGCTCACCCTGATCGTGGCCCACCTCAACCATTGCCTGAGGGGCAATGAAAGTGATGGCGATCAACGGTTTGTTCAGCAGTTGGCAGACAACTACCAGCTGCCCTGCGAACTGCGCCGCGTTGATGTCAAACAGCTTGCCGGGCAACAACGGCTCTCGCTGGAAGAGGCCGGACGCAAGGCGCGCTATGATTTTTTTAACGACCTGCGGAGTCAGTACGGCGCCAGTGCCATAGCGGTTGCCCACCATGCCGATGACCAGGCGGAAACCTTTCTGCTACGGCTGCTGCGGGGTGCCGGAACTGCCGGGCTGTCTGCCATGGCACCACTCAACCAGACCGGGATTATCCGGCCACTGCTTGCGATCAACCGACAGGAACTGCGGGCTCACCTGACCGCCCGCCAGCTGACCTTCCGGGAAGACAGCAGTAACGGTGATCAGACCTACCTGCGCAACCGGGTACGCCATGAACTGCTGCCTCTCCTGCAGGAGTACAACCCTGCCATCTCAAAACAACTGGCCACCACAGCCACTCTGCTGGGTGAAGATGAAACGCTTCTGGCCCATTGTACAGAAAGCGTCTTCAGCCAGATCAGCCGCTGCGGGACCGGTTGGGCGGCACTGGCCTTACATGATCTGAAACGGCAGCCGCGACCACTCCGGTTACGCCTGTATCGTCAGTCAATTATGACGATCCTTGCCAATCTGCAACGCTTTGAGCTGCGTCATCATCAGCTGCTGGATAAACTGCTGCTGGAGGGGGTAACCGGCGCCAGACTTAACCTGCCTCAAGGTCTGGTCGCAACGTTAACTGCAGAGCACCTGCTGTTCGCACGAAAAGAACAGTTGCAGATTGCTGCCCCCTGTAAAGCGATTATTGATGCCCCCGGCATCTACGGGCTTGGCAACGGCCTGTCCCTTATTATTGAACGGGTATCTGCTCCTGAACAATGGAAGGATCTGCCCGGTACAACCACCTATGTTGACCCTGATCTGGCCCCCTTTCCCTGGCAGGTACGACCGGTTGAGCCTGGCGAACGGTTGGAACTGCTTGGCATGACCGGCAGCCGGTCGGTTCAGGACATCCTGACCGACCTGAAGTTTCCTCGCCATTTACGCCGATCACTGCCTTTAATCAGCTGTGGCGAAGCCCCGCTCTGGTTGGCAGGAATCCGGCGAAGCCGACATGCGTTAGTCCTGGCCGGTCAGAAACAGGCTTTCCGTATAATGCTTTCAGGCAAGGAGAAGTTGCCGCTTTTCCCTTGATCCATCGTGCATTTTCTTAAATTCCTTGTCGTACAAACATAAAGTATGCTAATTTTTTTAAATTTGAGTCTACCAACATTTCATGCAGTTCCAATTAGTGGAGGATTAACTCTTGAACCAGTTTTATAAGAATCTGGCCCTGTGGCTGGTTATCAGCCTGATGATGATCATGCTGTTCAACATGTTCCAAAAGCCCCGTGTGGCTGAAGATCGACTTGGCTTCAGCGAGTTTATGGCCCAGGTTGACGATAACAAGGTCAAATCAGTTATCCTGCAGGGCAATGATCTGACCGGTAAATACCTGGACAAGGATGGCAAGGAGAAGGCTTTCCGTAGTTACAAACCGACGTTCGATGCTGACCTGACGGAAAAGCTGTTGGAAAAGAAAATCACGATCCAGGCAAAACCGGAAGAAGAACGTTTTTCCTGGTTTTCAATCTTTATTTCCTGGTTCCCCCTGTTACTGCTGGTTGGCATCTGGATCTTCTTTATGCGCCAGATGCAGATGGGTGGCGGCAAGGCCATGTCATTTGGCAAAAGCCGCGCCAAGTTACTGACCGAAGCCCAGGGCAAGAAGACGTTTGAAGATGTGGCAGGTATTGAAGAAGCCAAGGAAGAGCTGGAAGAGATCATCGCCTTTCTGAAAGAGCCCAAGAAGTTCACTGCTCTGGGGGGGAAAATCCCTAAAGGGGTCCTGTTGGTTGGTCCTCCGGGAACCGGCAAAACACTGCTTGCCCGTGCAGTAGCCGGTGAGGCAGGCGTTCCGTTTTTTTCAATCTCAGGTTCTGATTTTGTTGAGATGTTTGTGGGTGTTGGAGCCAGTCGGGTCCGTGATCTGTTTTTGCAGGGCAAGAAAAGTGCCCCTTGCATTATCTTCATTGACGAGATAGATGCAGTCGGTCGCCACCGTGGTGCCGGTCTTGGGGGGGGACACGACGAACGTGAGCAGACCCTGAACCAGTTACTGGTGGAAATGGATGGATTTGAATCCAACGAAGGGGTAATCCTGATTGCCGCAACCAA
>Ga0209373_10002245_pt1 | contig 19834 bp, 18 predicted proteins | sample Higcelweek5metaG_FD_187173 | JGI IMG/M metagenome (GOLD analysis project Ga0209373, IMG submission 187173) | Freshwater pond sediment microbial communities from the University of Edinburgh, under environmental carbon perturbations - High... | ecosystem: Environmental > Aquatic > Freshwater >... | reverse complement strand
GTCTTGACCATTTCAAGGCCAAGGCGGAGTTGGTTGTCTTTTTCAAGCATGGTGCGCGCGGTTTCGCTCTCGGCCATGGCGGCGGACTTAGAGCCCTTCTTGCCCTTCTTGGGCGTGCCGTTCTCCAGATGGCGGGAGAAGTCCTTTTCGCGGAAGGTGAAGCGGTCCTTCATGTTCTTGTCGTCATCCGAAGGCGGCGCGACAAAGGGGATCACAAGATCCGGCACAATGCCCTCGGCCTGGATGGAGCGGCCGTTGGGCGTGTAGTAAAGAGCCGTGGTCAGCTTGATGCCGGAGCCATCGGAAAGGGGAACCACTTCCTGAACAGAGCCCTTGCCAAAGGACTTTTCGCCGATGAGCAGCGAGCGCTTGCGGTCCTGCAGGGCGCCGGCGACGATCTCGGAAGCCGAGGCGGACCCGGCGTTGATGAGCGTCACCAGGGGAACGTTGACCAGGTCGTCGGCCTCTTTGTGGCCGTTGAAGTCGCGGCGGGACTGGGGATTTCTGCCCTGGATGTAGACGATGAGCCCGTCGCTCAGGAACGTGTCGGACACGGAGACAGCCTGGTCAAGCAGTCCGCCGGGGTTGTTGCGAAGGTCGAGCACAATGCCCTGGATGGGCGTCTTCTTGGCGTATTCGGCCAGCTTCTCGCGCAGCTCCTTGGTGGTGTGCTCGTTGAAGCGCGTGATGCGGCACATGAGGAAGCCTTTTTCGAGCTCCTGGGTCTTTACGCTGACGATAGGGATGGTGCCGCGGGCGATGGTCACGTCCACCGGCTGCTGCGCGCCCTTATGCAGAATCGTCAGCGTGACGCTGGTGCCCTGGGCGCCGCGGATCTTCTTCACCGCGTCGTTCAGGCCAAGCTCGATAGTCGGCTCGCCGTCAATTTCCATGATGGTGTCGCCGCTCTTAAGGCCGGCCTTGTCCGCTGGCGTGTCCTCGATGGGGGACACGACGACCAGACGGCCGTTTTCGGCGCTGATCTCTATGCCGATGCCCTGGAAGGCGCCGCTGGAAGAAACCTGAAGCTCTTTGTATTCTTCAGGGGAAAGGAAAGCGGAGTGCGGATCAAGCTGCTCCAGCATTCCCTTGATCGAGTTCTGGATGAGCTCTGTCTTGGTGACCGGCTTGACGTAGCGGGTCTCAACCAAGTCGACGACCTGGCTGAATCTGCGCAGTGCATCGAACTGGTCATCTTTGCCAGGGGCCGCGCCCAGCGGAGCCGGGGCGATGGTCAGAGTCAAAAGCATTGTGAAACAGACAAACCAGATGCCTACGCGCATAGTCCCTCCGAAAAACCTTACAGGCCGGGCACCCCGTCCGCTATTGGGCGGGCATGAGCCACAGCAGGGGATTAATGGGTTTCTGATGAAAACGCAATTCGAAATAGAGCCCATTTCCATGCGCTTCCGGGTAATAGCCAGTGTGTCCTATGGCCTCATCCTTCTCCACTTCCTGCCCGGTCTCGACTGTCGTGTCCGAAAGATAGGCGTAAAGCGTGTAATAGTCGCCGCCATGATACAAGATGACGACCTTGCCAAGGCCGCGCAAAACGTCGTTGTGCACCACCTTGCCCCAGAACACGCTGCGCACGGTCGAGCCTTCTCCTGTCGACATGCCGACGCCTCTGCGGGGCGTTTTGGCATCCGGTGCGAACCCAGCCACCATGCGGCCCGCAACAGGCCACGGCAGCGTTCCCTTGAACGCGCCAAACTTGCGGCTGCGCTGGCTGACCAACTGGTAGTTCAGCTGCTGGATGGTTTTGATGATGGACTGCAGTTCGCTTTCAAGATCGCGGCGCTGGTTGCTGACCTGGTTCATGCGCGCATTGACCGTCAGACGGTCGCGCAATAGGGTGTCCTTGTCCGCGTTGATGGCAGTTAATTGGCGGTCGACCTGGGCTTCGAGCTCCCTCTGTTTGGCCAACACACCCGCCAGCTCCAGTTCCTGGCGGCGCACGTTCTCCAGCATGGCGCGGGCGCGGTTATAGGCCGCGCTGTTCCACTGGAAGCGCCGGTCAGCGTTGTCCCAGCTGTCAGTCAGGCGTGCGCCCTCGTGCATGCCCTGGGCGTTGATGGGCCAGAGCAGCTCCAGTATCCGTCGCAGTTCGCGCACGGCCTGTTCGCGCTTTTGGCGCACAACATCATACTGGTCCGCGTACTTGGATTCCTCCTTGCGGATGATGTCCAAGGCTTCTTCCTGCTTTGAAATGCGGCTTTCCGCTGTGCGCATGCGGGTTTCAATTTCGCCGAGCTTCCCAGCCAGGGCGCGTTCGCGGTCGGCCAGCTTTTGCACCGCGCCTTTGCGTTCGTCCGCCTTCTGGCGCTCTGTCTGCAGCGCCTTCTCCAGATGAGCCGGCTGGGCGAAAGCTGGCGCCAGCGGCAGCGCAATGGCGCTGACGAGGAGGGTGATGGTGCGGAGGGCGGATTTCATTCGGGCAGGCGCTCCGGGTCGGGCAGCAGGTGTCGGGCTGGGCACTCGGCGCAGCGCGGCTTGCTTTTGCTGCACCATTGCTTTGCCGCGCGCACAATCAGCGCATGGAATTCGTTCAGGTCCGCAAGTTCTCTTGGCAGGGCGGATTGTCCAATGTCCTGGACCTCATCATAGTCCGTGAACTCCGGAATAAGGCCGTGCCTGCCGAACATGCGCAAGGTGTAGGCATCGACAACGAACACCGGCTTCTCCAAAGCATAGCACAGTATGGAATCCGCAGTTTCCGGCCCGATGCCGCGCACGGCGAGGAGCTTGGGGCGCAAATCCTCAAGGCTCTGCTCGCGCAAGGCTACGATATCCATACCAGATTCTTGTTCGAGAAAGTCAAGGAATTCTGTCAACCGATTGGTTTTGATGCGAAAATGTCCGGCTGGGCGGATAAGCTCCTCCATCTTCTCCGGCGGCAGGGCGCGCAGTCCCCTTTCTGTCAGCGCACCTGCTGACTTGAGGGCGGCGATGGCCTTCTCGACGTTCTTCCAGTTCGTATTCTGGGTGAGAATGGCCCCAACGGCCACCTCGAACGGCGTCTCACCTGGCCACCAGTGGCTCGGGCCAAGGGCATCTGCGAAGGCCCGGTAGAGCCCACGGATGGTTTCGCCCTGTTGCGACATCAGGACACCGCGGAAGCCGTGCCCTGCACGATGTTCGTCCACAGCAGGCCGCACCAGTCGCCGTCGTCGCGCTGCACAGGTTCAGGCAGGCCCAGGCGCACATACGCGCGGATGACATCCGGAGCCTGCTCGACCAAAATGCCGGACAAGGCCAGGCAGCCGCCGGGGGCGACATGGCGCAGAATGTCCGCCGCCATGAAGATGAGCGGCTTGGACAGGATGTTGGCGACGATTACCTGAAATTTCTTGTCATCGGGCAGGGTGTTTATGCCGCCCACGGCAACCTTGAAGGAGTCCGCGACGTTATTGATGCCGGCGTTCTCTTCCGCGCAGGAGATGGCCTGGGGATCAATGTCCAGGCCCATGCCGGAAAGTCCGAGCTTGGCCAGACCGATGCCCAGGATGCCGGAACCTGTGCCCAGATCCAGAAACTCCATGTCCGGCTTGATTGCCCCGGCCCGGTTCAGATCCGCGATGCAGGTGAGGCACAGGGCCGTGGTGGGGTGGTGCCCGGTGCCGAAGGCCATTTTGGGCTCGATGATGATGGGCGTGAACTCGGCCTTCTGATCACCCGCGAGCCAGGGCGGCAGAATCTCAAATCGCCCGCCGCATTCGATGGGCGTGAAGAACTCGCGCCAGGACTGTCCCCAATCCTGGCTTTGGGCTTCCTCGGTGCGGATGCCGGAGTGGGGCCAAAGCTCGCCAATCTGCCGGGCGACCTCTTGGCCTGCCTCATGGTTCTCCAGGTAGGTGCTGAAATGCGTGGTGCCGTCCACAGCTTGCGATTCTTCCCAGCCGTGCTGGATGGCGGAGGAAAGAAAGACCACGCCGTCGTCGTAGTCGGCGGCGGGCAGGGAAAATTCGATTTTGAGCAAGTCCTGGGTCATGTCGCTCTCAGTTCCAATAGGGGTTTGATGTTTAGGCGATGACATCCACGAGACTGCCGGTTCCGGTCAGTTCGGAGCGCATCTGCGCCACATGCATGCGCTTGGCGTTGTCGTCCACCGTGTTCTGACCGATTGGCGTGGATGTTATGATGGGCGTCGGGTGCGGCTGCACGGAGGTCACCTGTCTGCCCGAAGGCAGGCGCGGCTCTTCCGGCACGGAAGGCTTCTGCTCCGTGCTCGCAACAGCCGCGCCTTTGGAAAGAGGAGCTATCTCCATCGGTTCCGCCCCCGGAGCAGACAGATGCCCGGAATATGCAGTCTACGCCTTGTCCTTGGTCAATATATCGTCCAGGGCGGCGGCAAAGGCAAGCAGATCGTCCGCGCTGATGACCAGCGGGGGCAGAAGCCGCAGCACCTTCCCATGCGCCAGGTTGCATATGAAGCCCCGCTCGCGCAGTTCCGCGTGGACCTTGTCGCCGCCGCTCGCAAGCTCGACGCCGATCATGAGCCCCAGACCGCGCACGATGACGATGCGCTCCGGATGCTTGGCCTGCAGCTGCCGGAAGGTATCCATCGCCAGCTTGCCCAAATCCCGGGCCCGGCCCGCAATGTCGTCGCGCAGCATAATCTCCACCGTCTTGGCCGCCACGGCGGAGACAACGCCGCCGCCGCCAAAGGTGGTTGCGTGCGCGCCAGGCACAAAGCCGCGCGCCACGTGCTCCTTGGCCAGCATGGCGCCCATGGGCAGACCGTTGGCCAGCGCCTTGGAGCAGGTGAAGATATCAGGCTCGATGCCATAGTGCTGGTGCGCCCAGAATTTGCCCGTGCGGCACATGCCGGTCTGCACTTCGTCCACGATGAGCAGGCAATTCGCTTCCCGGCACAGATCCGCAATCTCGCGCACGTAGTCCTCGGGCATGGGCAGCACGCCGCCTTCGCCCTGGATCATCTCAAGCATCACCGCGGCTGTTTTTCCGGAAATGGCCGCGCGCATGGCGTCGATGTCTCCGGTGGGCACATGGACAAAACCCTCGGGCAGCGGCTCATAGCCTTCCTTGATGCGCCCACCCTGGCCTGTGGCCGTAAGGGTGGCCAGGGTGCGGCCGTGGAACGAGCCGGTGAGCGTGATGATCTCGCCAGCATCCTTGTAGCGAACCGTGCGCATGAACCGCCGGGCGAGCTTGATGGCCGCCTCGTTGGCCTCCGCGCCGGAATTGCAGAAGAACACCCGGTCGCACGCGCAGGTGGTGAGCAGCTTTTCGGCCAGGTCGACCTGCTGGGGCTGGTAGAAAAGGTTGCTGATGTGGACGAGATTTTTGGCCTGCTCGGCCATGACGGCCGTCAGCTCCGGGTGGCTGTGCCCCAGGTTGGCCACGGCTATGCCAGCCAGCAGGTCCACATACTCCTTGCCGTCCAAATCGAACATGCGGGCGCCCACGGCCTTTTCGATGGCCAGGGGATAACGGCCGTAAGTCTGGCAAAGAACTTTCTTTTCCCGGGCCACCAACGCGTCATATTTCGTGCTCATGAGCTTGTCTCCTTACCATGAGAAATCGTGTCTTAAACCTTGCCAGTATGCCCGAATCCGCCCGCGCCGCGGGCGGTGTCGCCTAGCGCATCCACAGCGGTGAGCCGGGCGGTGAAAACCGGCATGAACACCAACTGCGCGATGCGCTGTCCTCGCTCGATTCGGCGCGGCTGGCCGGAGGTGTTCAAAAGCGACACGATGATCTCGCCCCGGTAGTCCGGGTCTATGACGCCCACGCCCTGGCTCACGGTGAGGCCTTCCTTGGTGCCAAGCCCGCTGCGTGAGTATATGAATCCGGCGATGCCAGGCCGTGTGATCTCAATGGCCAGTCCGGCGGGAATGGCCGCGCGGCCTCCGGCCGGGATCTCCATGACTTCGGAGTCGATGCAGGCGCGCAGGTCAAGACCGGCCGAATGGTCCGTGGCGTAAGCCAGGGCATGTTCGCTCCACACGGGGTGCAGAAAGCGCACCCGCACGTCGAGCCGTTCGTGGCTGGTCATGCTGTTTTCGTCCGTCATCGTCGGCTATCCTCCTCGCGCCTAAAGCGGTTTTTTCTTTCCACCGAATCGGCCGTCGTGTCAATGAATCAGACTGTTGAGGAATTGTAACGGAACGAGCCTTGCCTTTTCTCTGCCACCTTTATAGGCTGTAGTCACAAGAAGTCCCCATTCCTCTTTCAAGGAGTCTCCATGCAGGCCTTGCGCATATTCAGTGTCGTTCCCAAGCTTCCTCCAAGGCTCGAAGTCTTGTGGGACATCGCGTTCAACCTCTGGTTCTCATGGAACGACGAACTCACTAACATCTTTACAACAATAGACCACAGCCTGTGGGTGGAGTGCGACCAAAACCCGGTGGCCCTCTTGAACAGGCTGCCGCAGCGGCGCATTGAGGAACTGGCCCGGGACGACTTCTTTCTGCAGCGCCTGGCAGATGCCAAGCGGTCTCTTGATCATTACCTTGCGCGCCGCCACACGCCGTTCAAATTTCCCACGCTGCCAGACCGCAACATGGCCGTGGCCTACTTCAGCCTGGAATACGGCATCGCCATGTGCCTGCCGATCTATTCCGGCGGCCTGGGCGTGCTTGCCGGCGACCACCTGAAAAGCGCCAGCGACTTGAATGTGCCTCTCGTCGCCGTCGGCCTCCTGTACCGTGAAGGGTACTTCCGCCAGTACATGACCCCGGACGGTTGGCAGCAGGAGCGGTATCCGGACCACGACTTCGAGCAGATGCCGCTCAAGCCCGCTCAGGATAGTCTGGGCAATCAGGTGCGCATTTGTGTCGACCTCGCCGGGCAAAATCTTTGCGCGCGCATCTGGGAAGCACATGTAGGCAAGGTGACCCTGTACCTTTTGGATACGAACCTGCCGGACAATTCGCCGGAATTCCGCCAGGTCACCGCGCGCTTGTACGGCGGCGGGCTGGAAATGCGCCTGTGGCAGGAAATCCTGCTCGGCATCGGCGGCATCAAGGCCCTCTCCGCCCTTGGCATCGAGCCCATGGTCATTCACATGAACGAGGGCCATTCGGCCTTTGCCGGGCTTGAGCGCATCCGCGTATACATGCAGGAGCACGGCTTGTCCTTTGAGGCGGCCACGGAGCTGACGGCCTCTTCCAGCGTCTTCACGACGCATACGCCGGTGCCAGCGGGCAACGATCGCTTTCCGCCGGAACTCATGCAGAAGTATTTTGAAAATTACGCGGGCAAGCTCGGCCTTGCGTTCAAGGTATTCATGGCCCTTGGACGCGAGGACCAGCGCGACGAAGCCGAGCAGTTCTGCATGACCGTGCTGGCGCTGCGCCTTTCGCGGTTCAATAATGGCGTATCCAAACTGCACGGCGATGTTTCGCGCCGCATGTGGCAAAAGGTGTGGCCCCATAACCCGATCGAAGACGTGCCCATCGGATCCATCACCAACGGCATCCACGCGGCCACCTGGGTCGCCACGGACATGTCCATCCTCTATGACCGCTATCTGGGCAATTGGCGCGAGGACCCGGACTGCGGCCGCATTTGGGAACAAGCTGAAAGCATCCCCGATTCCGAATTGTGGCGCACCCATGAGCGTCTGCGCGAGCGTCTTGTGGATTTCGTCCGCAAGCGCCTGCGCAAGCAATATATGGAGAAGGGCGCCCGCCACAAGGAACTTCAACTGGCGGATGAGGTTCTTGACCCGCAGGCCCTCACCATCGGCTTTGCCAGACGCTTCGCCACCTACAAACGCGCCAACCTGCTGCTCATGGACAAGGAGCGGCTGGTAAAACTGCTGACCGATACCAAACGCCGTGTACAGTTCATCTTCGCGGGCAAGGCGCATCCCAACGACAATGAGGGCAAGAAGATCATTCAAGAGCTGCAGCAGCTTTGCCGACGTGAAGACTGCCGCCTTAATATGGTGTTTTTGGAGGATTACGACGTCAAGATCGCCAGCCGCATGGTGCAGGGCTGCGATGTTTGGCTCAACAATCCACGCAGACCCCTTGAGGCTTGCGGCACCAGCGGCATGAAGGCCATGGCCAACGGCGTGCTTCAGGTCTCCACTTTGGACGGCTGGTGGGACGAGGCTTATCGGCCCGACAACAGCCTTGGCTGGGCCATCGGCAGGGGAGAAGAGTATGACGATCTGGCCTACCAGGATTTTGTGGAAAGCCAGACCCTGTTCAACCTGCTTGAAAATGACATCTTAACGGAGTTTTACGACCGTGGCCGGGGCAATCTGCCGCGCACCTGGATCCGCAAGATGAAGTCTGCCTTGCACGAGCTCGGCCCCGTGTTCAACGCCCATCGCATGGTGGAGGATTACGTCGAAAAGGCTTACTTGCCATCGTGCCGCAACTACGTGAGCCTGGTGAAAGATGACTTTAAAGCCACCAAGGAGCTTGCGGAGTGGCGCATGCGGCTCATGACCCGCTGGAGCAATCTGGCCATCGCCGACATCCGCACCGAGACCCACGCCACGATATTCGTGGAAGAGCCTATATTAGTAGAGGCGCGCGTGCATCTCGACGGCCTTGCTCCGACGGACGTGCGCGTGGAAATATACCACGGGCCGGTGAGCCAGGACAGCGTGTTCACCCATCGGCGCACAACGCTGATGACCCCGGAAAAGGAGCTTGGCGACGGCTGGCACCTGTACAGGGGAGAGGTCATGCCTCCGGAGGCCGGCCGCTTCGGGTTCACGGTGAGAATTTTGCCGCACCACCCGCTTTTGCTCGATAGTCATGCCTTGGGGCTTATCCACTGGGCAAACGTCTGATTTATGTCCGTTAAGCCGCTTTTCATTCTGAGAAGCGGCTTTTTTTTAGATCAATTCTCGTAAAATTAGAACCTGGCCACCTGCGAAAATGTCAGCCAAAAATGACAAAATTCGAAATATCGAACCATTTTGTCATTCAATTGTTGACAGCTTGAGTCTGTTATGATTTTCTGGCGACCCCCTGACAGCCGGGCTTACTGGCTGGTGGGGCAGGTGGCCTAGGGCCCCGTGCGCGTTCATCCAAACCACTTGGAGCGAGGTAACGGTCTTGCTTTTTCAGCCGATCAACCGAAACTATCACGATTTCACTATTGTCCGCGACAAGGACCTGTGCATCAATTGCAAGGTCTGTGTGCGCCAGTGCTCGTACGAAGCCCACTACTGGGACGAAACGCGCCAGAAGGTCATGCACGACAACGCCAAGTGCGTGGGCTGTCACCGCTGTGAAGCCCTGTGCCCGACCTCCGCGCTTCTGATCCAGAAGAAGCACTCGGACTTCAAGGACAACGCCCTATGGCGTCCTGAGTTCATCAAATACATCTATAAACAGGCGGATACGGGCGGCGTGCTGCTGACCGGCATGGGCAGCCCGGTGAACATCCCGATTTATTGGGATAAGCTCCTGCTCGACGCAAGCCAGGTCACCAACCCTTCCATCGACCCGTTGCGCGAGCCCATGGAGCTCAAGACCTTTCTTGGCACCAAGCCGGACAAGCTTGAGTTCACCAAGACCAAGGACGGCAGCCCCAAGCTGAAGACCAAGCTGGCCCCGCAGATTGAGTTGAACTACCCGCTCATGTTCTCCGCCATGAGCTTCGGGTCCATCAACTTCAATCTGCACATCGCCATGGCGCGCGCCGCCACGGAGCTCGGCATCTGCTACAACACCGGTGAAGGCGGACTGCACAAGAGCCTGTACCAGTACGGCAAGAACACCATCGTTCAGGTCGCCTCCGGCCGCTTCGGCGTCCACCGCGACTTCCTGAACGCTGGCGCGGGCATTGAAATCAAGGTCGGCCAGGGCGCCAAGCCCGGAATCGGCGGCCACCTGCCCGGCGAGAAGATCAATGAGATGGTCTCCGAGACGCGCATGGTCCCCCTGGGTTCCGACGCCATCTCCCCGGCCCCGCATCACGACATCTACTCCATTGAAGACTTGCACCAGCTCATCTACGCCCTGAAGGAAGCCAGCGAGTACCGCGTTCCCGTCAGCGTCAAGATCGCTGCCGTGCACAACGTTGCCGCCATCGCCTCGGGCGTCGTGCGCGCCGGAGCGGACATCGTCGCCATCGACGGCATCCGCGGCGGCACGGGCGCTGCCCCGGGCATGATCCGCGACAACGTAGGCATCCCCATCGAGCTGGCGCTCGCCTCCGTGGACCAGCGCCTGCGCGACGAGGGCATCAGAAACCGCGCCTCGATTGTCGCCGCTGGCGGCACGCGCTGCAGCGCCGATGTGGTCAAGGCCATCGCCCTTGGCGCGGACGCCTGCTACATCGCCACCTCGGTGCTTCTGGCCGTGGGCTGCACGCTGTGCGCCAAATGCTACACCGGCAAGTGCCCTTGGGGCATCGCCACCAACGACGCCCGCCTGGCCAAGCGCCAGAACCCGGACGTCGCCGCCCAGAAGATGATCAACCTCGTGCATGCCTGGGGGCATGAGATCGAGGAAATGCTCGGCGGCATGGGCCTCAACTCCATCGAGAGCTTGCGCGGCAACCGCGACAAGCTGCGCGCTGTTGGCCTGTCCGATACCGAGATGGATATTCTTGGCGTCAAGCACGCCGGTCGCTAACAAGGGGGCGATAAGATAATGAAACGCGTCTACCCCAACAAGGACTTCTGCATCGGCTGCCACATCTGTGAGTTGGCCTGCCTGACCGCGCACTCCAAGAGCAAGGATCTCATCCTGGCCTATACGGTGGAGCGCGGCCAGAGCGGCGTCTCCTCGTGCAAGCACGTGCATGAGGCCGGTCCCACCTGCGTGGCCCTGTCCTGCCGTCATTGCGACGAGCCCTCCTGTGTCGCCGCCTGCATCTCCGGCGCGCTGCAGAAGGATCCGGAAACCGGTCGCACAGTGTATGACCGTGAAAAGTGCGTGGGCTGCTGGTCTTGCCTCATGGCGTGCCCTTACGGCGCCATAGCCCGCCACCCGCTGGAGCAGAAAATCGTCAAGTGCGACCTGTGCCATGACCGCCCCGGCGGCCCTGCCTGCGTGGCCGCGTGCCCGAACAAGGCGCTGAAGCAAGAGGAACGTTAGGGCATATGTGCCCGGCACGAAACGTGAAGCCTCATGAGGACGCTATGACTTACGTGATTATCGGCAACGGCGTGGCCTCCATCGGCGCCATCGAGGGCATCCGGCGGCACGACCCGAAAGGGCAGATCGTCATCATCGGCGCGGAAGAAACCGCCGCCTATGGCCGTCCGCTCATTTCGTATCTGCTGGCTGGCAAGATCGGTCCCGAACGCTTGGCCCTGCGCGGCGAAGACTACTACGCCAGAAACGGCGTTGAGCTGAAGCTCGGCACCACCGCCACCAATATCGATACGGCAAAGAAAACCGTCACGACCGACAAGGGCGAGACGATCAAGTATGACCGGCTGCTCATCGCCACCGGCGGCATTCCCTTTGTGCCGCCCATTCCCGGCGTGCAGGGCCTGGACATCTATTCCTTCACCACCCTGGCCCACGCCAACACGCTGATCGAGCTTTCGAGCAAGATCAAGCGCGCCGTGGTCATCGGCGGCGGCCTTATTGGCCTGAAGGCTGCGGAAAGCCTGCACGACCGCGGCGTCGCCGTGACCATCGTGGAGCTGGCCCCGCGCATCCTCTCCGGCGGCTTCGACGAAAAGGCCGGCAAGCTTGCCGCCAACCGTCTGAAGAAGGTCGGCATCGAGGTGAACTGCGGCGTTACTGCCAAAGAGATCCAGCGCACCAAGGACGGCCACGTCAAAGGCGTGCTTTTGACCGACGGCCGCTTCCTGGAGACTGAGGTGGTCGTGGTCGCCATCGGCGTTGTGCCGCACAGCTCCGTCGCCAAAGAGGCGGGCGTCAAAGTCGAGCGCGGCATCATCGTCGACGGCAAGCTGATGACCAGCGCCAAGGACGTGTACGCCGCGGGCGATGTCGCCCAGGCCATGGACATGCTCTCCGGCGAGCACCGCGTGGTGCCCATTTGGCCCAACGCCTACAACCAGGGCTATGCCTCCGGCCGTAACATGGCCGGCGCCAAACAGCCTTACATGGGCGGTTTGCCCATGAACTCCATCAGCTTCTACGGCCTGCCCACCATTTCGGTCGGCACCGTGAACCCGCCTGAGGGAGACAAGAACTTCGAGGTCCACGCCATTCTTGACGAGGAAAAGGAAACCTACCGCAAGCTCGTGTTCCGAGACGAGAAGCTGGTGGGCTACGTGCTCGTGGGCGACATCGACAAGGGCGGCATGTACACCGCCTTCATCAAGTTCGAGATGCCGCTTGCCGGCGAGGCCAAGGACAAGCTCATCAACGCTGGTCCCGAGGTCTTCCTTTGGCCGGCAGAGCTGTTCGACGAGACCTGGAACCCCGAGCCGGCCAAGGCCGCCCGTTAGCAAGCTCGCGGTTTAGTAGAACATCCGCGTAGGAGCACGAGTAGGATGAAAGCACCTGAACGGTATTACGACTTCCAGAAAGACATCTCCGGTTGCGGCGTCTTTGGGGTGATCCACAAGAAGCGTGGACTCATTCCCGGCGACATGCCCATCCGGTCCATGGCCTGCATGCACGATCGCGGCAACGGTCTTGGCGGCGGTTTCGCCGCTTACGGCATCTACCCTGATCTGGCCGACAAATACGCCTTCCACCTGATGTGTGACACGCAGGAGGCCCAGGACAACGCAGAGGAAGTGCTCAAGCACTACTTTACCGTTCACCTGGCCGAGCCCATCCCGACCCGCAAGGTCGTGACCATCAAGAATCCGCCCATCATGTCCCGGTACTTCCTGACCATTAAGAAGGACCGCCCGCAAGAGGGCCGCGATCTGGGCGAGCAGGACTACGTCGTCAGCGCGGTCATGCACATCAATCACAAGGTCCCGAACGCCTTTGTCTTCTCCAGCGGTAAGAACATGGGCGCTTTCAAGGGCGTTGGTTTCCCGGAGGACATCGCCGACTTCTTCCGTCTGGAAGAGTACAAGGCTTACATTTGGACCGGCCACAACCGTTTCCCGACCAACACGCCAGGCTGGTGGGGCGGTGCGCATCCCTTCACGCTGCTCGACTGGTCCATTGTCCACAACGGCGAAATCTCCTCCTACGGCATCAACCGCCGCTACCTGTGCGAGCACAACTACCTGTGCACGCTCATGACCGACACCGAGGTCGTGGCCTACGAACTCGACCTGCTCATCCGCAAGCATGGCCTTTCCAAGGAAATGGCCTGCAAGGTCTTCGCCCCGCCTTTCTGGGACGAGATTGCGCGGATGCCCAAGCAGGAGAAAGAAGCCTACACCGCCCTGCGCATGGTGTACGGACAGGCTCTTCTGAACGGCCCCTTCGCCATCCTGGTTGCCGACAACACCGGGCTCTTCGGCCTGAACGACCGCATCAAGTTGCGGCCGCTGGTTGTTGCGGAGAAGGACGACATGGTCTTCATGTCGAGCGAGGAAAGCGCCATCCGCGAAGTCCAGAACGATCTGGACCGCGTGTGGATGCCCAAGGCGGGCGAACCGGTCATCGTGCATCTGGAGGCGTAGGATAATGGCCAAGACTTTCACCCTGGACGCGAGCGGCATCTACTACCGACAGCTCAATGAGCAGATCCGCGAGGCTGTGGCCGACGGCGCCACCAATATCGTTTTGAAAAATGTCAACGGCCAGCGCTACATAGCTGGCGCCATGGTGGGCGACCTGAATTTCGAGATTCAGGGCGTTCCCGGACAGGACATGTGCTCGTTCATGCGTGGCCCCAAGGTCCGCGTGAAGGCCAACGCCCAGGACGGCGTCGGCAACACCATGGACGACGGACTTGTCATCATCGAAGGCCTTGCGGGTGATGTTGTCGGCTACGCCATGCGCGGCGGCAAGATCTTCATCAAGGGCGACGTGGGCTACCGCGTTGGCATCCACATGAAGGCCTACATGGAGAAACTGCCCACCATAGTCATCGGCGGCAAGGCTGGCGACTTCCTGGGCGAATATATGGCGGGCGGAATCCTTTTGCTTCTTGGCATGTTCTCTGATAAGCCGACAGAACCGATCGCCGGTCGCAGCCTGGGAACAGGCATGCACGGCGGCGTGATTTACGTGCGCGGCGAAGTGCCCAAGGAGCAGATTGGTCCTGGCCTTACCGCGCAGCCCGTTGATGACGCCGACAAGGCCGTCATTACGAAGCTGGTCGAGGAGTACGCCAAGGAACTTGGGCTTGACGCCAAGAAAATCCTGGCGGCAGATTTTGTGAAGATCAAGCCTTTCTCCCACCGTCCGTACGGCAACCTGTACGTCCCGGCCTAAGGAAAGGGCAGACGCTGGGGCATTTCGCCCAGGGCGTCACTATCCAGGAGGACTCCATGCTTTTTGACAATCTCGCGTTCGCCATGGGCGGCGTCGGCGGAGCTGGCGGTGGCCAGGGCAATCCGCTGGGCGCCTTTGTGCCGCTTATTCTCATGTTCGCCATTTTCTACTTTTTGCTCATTCGGCCCCAGCAGAAAAAAGCTAAGCAGCATAAAGAGATGATTAACAACCTGAAGATTGGCGACCGCATCGTCACCAATGGCGGGTTGTACGGAAACATCGTCCGCATGTCGGACATGACGCTGATTCTCGAAATCGCCGACAAGGTGCAGGTGGAAATGCTCCGCAACACCGTTGCCGATAAGGCAGACGCCTTTGAAAAATTGGAAAAGAAGGGAAAGTAAGCTTTTCCCTTTGATTTTCAGCCGTAAGGCGGATACGCGGACCTGGGAATGCGCCTGGGTCCGCGCTTGTCTTTGTCGCAAGGACCGCCTCGAGGGTGGAAACTCCCTCGTTTTTATGAAGTCATAGGACGCAACTGGGAGAGCACATGTACCGCAACCTGCGCTGGCGTTTACTTTTGACCCTCGCGGTGATGATCGTCGCCCTGGTCTTTTTGTTGCCCTCGGTCCCTGGCATCAAGGGCACCACCTTGGGTAAATTTCTTCCCGATTCCGCCATCAACCTCGGACTTGACCTTAAGGGCGGCATCCACCTCACCCTCGGTGTGGATGTCGATAAGGCCATCGACAACAACATGTCTTCCCTGGGGCAAGACATAAAAGCCTCCGCGCGCGAGGAAAACCTCGCGGTGCTGAAGCCCAATGTTCTGCCTGGTCCTCGCATTGAGGCCGTGCTTGTTGGCGCGGACAAGCAGGAGGCTTTCGAAAGCCTGCTCAAGAAGAGCTTTTCTTCCCTCAAGATCGACAGCAAGGACACCCAGCCGGAAGATCGTGTGCGGTACGTGCTGTCCATGACCCCTGACTACAAGAAGTACCTCACGAAGCTCACCCTGGATCAGGCGGTCAAGACCATCCGCAACCGCATCGACCAGTTCGGCGTGTCTGAGCCGGACATCCGCCGCCAGGAAGGCAACCGCATCCAGGTGCAGCTTCCCGGCCTTACCGATCCAGAGCGCGCCATCGCCATCATCGGCAAGACCGCGCACCTTGAGTTCAAGATCGTCGACGACTCCATCGATCCTGAAAGCGTGAAGCAGGGCCTTCTCGGTCCTGGCCGTGAGCTTTCCGTGATCAAGTCGCGCGGGCCAAAGGGCACCACAATCGACGCGCCCATCGTGCTCAAAAAAGACGCGGTGATGACTGGCGAGTATATCACCGATGCCCGCGCCACCATCGAATCGAACAACAACCAGTTCTCCGTCAGCATGACCTTCAATGCCCGGGGAGCGAAGGTTTTTGAGCGCGTCACCGAAGAGAACATCAAGAAGCGTCTGGCCATCGTCCTCGACGGCAAGTGCTATTCCGCTCCTGTCATTCAGGACAAGATCGGCGGCGGCAAGGCGCAGATCACCGGCAGCTTCACCCAGGACGAGGCGCGCGACCTCGCCATCGTGCTGCGCGCTGGCGCGTTGCCCGCTCCGGTCAATGTGCTTGAGCAGCGCACGGTCGGCCCAACCCTCGGGCAGGAATCCATTGATGCGGGCATGATGTCCACGCTCATCGCCGCCGCCGCCATCATTGTGTTCATGGCGGTCTATTACGGTGTTGCGGGACTCTTCGCCAACTGCGTGCTCATCTTGAACATCGTGCTGACCATGGCCGGTCTGGCCGCTTTTGGCGCGACCCTGACACTGCCCGGCATCGCCGGCATCATTCTGACCATCGCCATGGCAGTCGACGCCAACGTGCTCATCTATGAGCGCATACGCGAAGAGCTCAGGCTCGGACTCAAGCCCGCCGATGCCGTGCACAAGGGCTACGACCTCGCCACCCTGGCCATTCTGGACTCGAACACCACCAACGTCCTCGTGGCCATCATCCTGTATCAGTTCGGCACCGGCCCCATCCGCGGCTTTGCGGTCACGCTGGTGCTCGGCATTTTGATGAGCATGTTCACGGCAATCTTCGTCTCTCGGATCATGTTCGATCTGTACATCTCCAAGCGCCCGGCGGATGCCGCCGTGAGCATTTAAGGGGACGCCATGGTTTTCCACATCATCAAACCCGACACCAAGATCAACTTCATCGGGCTCCGTTATTACGCCTTCGCGCTTTCCGCGTTGATGATCATCCTCGGCGGCATCTCGCTGGTCATGAAGGGCGGCCCGCGCTACGGCATCGACTTCGCGGGCGGCGTCATCATCCAGGCGCAGTTCAAGACCGACACCAAGCTTGATGACCTTAAGAAATCCCTGGAGGCCACAAACCTGCCTGGCCTTGTGGTGCAGCAGATGGGCCAGGTCAAAGACAACGACTTCCTCATCCGCACCAGCACCATGGACGGCTCCAGCGATGCGGTGAAGGCCACCGTGACTGCGGCGTTGGAAAAAGACCTTGGCGGCAACCAATATACCTTCAAGCGCATTGAGATGGTCGGCCCGAAGGTCGGCGAGGATTTGCGAGGCAAGGCCCTCGAAGCCATGTACTTCGCCATCCTGCTCATCGCCATTTACATCTCGGGGCGCTTCGAGCACCGCTGGATGGCGGCCGGCATAATGGCAGCCGGCCTTTTCGCTGGCATCACGGCCCTGCAGTACATAAACGCTCCGCAAGTATGGCTGGTGCTGGGGGCGCTCATCATCACCCTGGCCTTGTGCTTCTTGCTAAAACTCAACTACGCCCTCGGCGCCATCGTCGCCCTTATCCACGATGTGCTGACAACCATTGGCATCTTCTCAATCCTGAACAAGGAATTCGACCTCACCATCATTGCGGCGCTGTTGACCCTCATCGGCTTCTCCTTGAACGACACCATCATCGTCTATGACCGCATTCGCGAGACCCGGCGTCACAACATGGACGACAGCCTTTCGAAGATCATCAATTACAGTGTCAACCAGACCCTTTCGCGCACCATCCTCACCTCGGGCCTGGCTTTTCTGGCCGTATTCAGCCTGTATCTCTTTGGCGGACAGGTCATTCATGATTTCGCCCTGGCCATGCTCATCGGCATCGTTGTCGGCACCTATTCCTCCATTTATGTGGCTGCCCCGATCATCGTGAGCCTGACTTCCGATGCGCATGACGCGCCGCCAGCAGCCCCTGTGAAGGGCAAGGCTGCCGCTGCCAACAAGCCCATCGAAGCCTAATCCCGTTAAGTATCAGCTAAAAGAAAAGGCCCCGCATCCATCAGGAAGCGGGGCCTTTTTATTGGCGTCTTTGGAAACGGCTTAGAGCTGGTCCAGCAAGGTCTTCTTGATGGAGTCGATGGAACCTTCGCCGTTGAGCTCGATGTACTTGCAGGCGCCTTTGGCGGCCAAAGCCTTGTAGAAATAAGCGGCGGCCATGGTGCCGGTCTTGTTGTCGTAGTAGATGTCGTGGCGCTTATCGATGGCGCCCTCGTCCTGGTCATCGGCGCGGGCGGTCAAGGCGCCGCCGCAAACGCGGCACACGTCGCCCTTGGGCTTAATGGCGTCGATGAAGATGTTGTTGGGGTGGTTGTTGTCGTTGGCGCACAGACGGCGGCCCATGATGCGGTTCTTGGCGACACTGCGGGGCAGCAGGATTTCGATGACGAAATCAAGCTTCTCGCCGCCTTTCTGCAGGGCGTCCCACAGCTTTTCGGCCTGAACCAGGGAGCGGGGGAAGCCGTCGAGCAGCCAACCGTTCTTGCTGGCGTTCTTCAGCACGTCGAGCACCATGGGAATGGTGATGTCGTCGGGAACCAGTTCGCCGCGGTTGATGTATTCCTTGGCTTTCATGCCGAGCTCGGTGCCGCCGCCGATGTGCTTGCGGAAGATTGCGCCGGACTCGATGTGGTCGAGATTATACTTGGCTTTCACCAGGGTGCCCTGGGTGCCTTTGCCGCTGCCGTTGGGTCCGAAGATGAGAATATTCATGGTGCCTCCTAAGGGAATTTGCTTTTTGCTTGTGCAAAAGATTCACAAGGTCTTAGCCGCACTCTTTTTTCCTGTCAATGACTTGCAGAACCACACCCGACTTGGTGATGCGCGCCTCTTTGTCGCCGGGGAAGCGCAAACGCTTGCCGGTGGCGCGCTGCAGCCATAGCTCCTCCAGACGGAACAGGCTGTCCGCCAGCGGCTGGCCGGGGCCCAAACCCTCAAGCACGGCCTTGAAGAGACGCAGCCGCAATGGCGCGGACACAGCGTTGAGCATTGATGCGGGGAGTGTAAGGGGCTCGCCTAGCGCAGGTGCGGGAAGCATGTCTATGAGCTGCTTCAACGCGGCATCCCAGTGCCCCTCATCGAGCCTGGCCTGGCGCCAAAGCCGGGCCGCAGCGTGCAGGTAGCCTGGATTCTCGCGCAGCATGGCGGGCAGGATGTCCAGGCGCACGCGGTTGCGGGTGGTGCCTGGCTCCATATTGCTTTGGTCGACCTGCCATAATGTTCCGCAAACTTTGAGGAAACATTCCAACTCGGCACGCGGCGTCAGCAGCAGGGGGCGCAAAAGATGGCGAGACGGATCATGCGCAGTCATGCCCCCCAAGGCTGGCCAGCCAGCCCCGCGCATGAGGCGCAGCAACTGGTCCTCCGCAAGGTCGTTCAACTGGTGCGCCACGAGGATGAAGCGGGCGCCGTTCTGCTCGCGCACGTGTTCCAGCAAGGCATAGCGGGCGTTTCGTCCGGCTTCTTCCAGTCCAAGGCGGCTTTCGCGAGCCAGCGCGGCAACATCTTGCGACTCGCTGACCAATAGTATGTGCCATTCTTCACAAAGTCCGGCCACAAAACGGGCATCCGCCCCGGACTCCGCTCGCAAGCCATGATCAAGATGCACGGCTGTGAGGGAGCCGCCGTTCTTGCGGCAGAGCAGGGCGGTCAACAGCAGAAGGGCAGTGGAATCTGCGCCGCCGGAACAGGCGACGACGCAACTGGTGTGGGAAAAATCGTAGCCCAGGTCAGCGGAAAAGCGTTCGATCTCAAGACAGAACCGCGCCCATTGGGACGGCAGGTCCTGCAATCTTGGCAAAGGCGCGGCCATGCTACACGGAAATGTCGAGGTGGCGGATGAAGGCGTCGAGGAAGTCGATGATGTATTCGCGCTGGGCCGGGGTGGCGTACATGACGCACTCGCAGCGCAGCTTCTTTTGGGCGCGCACAAGAAGCTCAAGCTTCAGCGTGCTCTCGTCCACGGCCTCCAGAACGAACATGTGCGGGCCGCATTCTTCGTCATGTCCGCGCTGCACTTCCGTCAGCAGCTCCTTGGGCACCGGGAGGTAGAAGATGCCGTCCAGCGGACCGGCCAATCCTTTGTCCGTCAGCGCCGCCAGCACCGTGGCTAGGTGCTCGGGGTAGAAGTCTTCGATGAGATAATTCCGCATGCGCTTCCCTATTGGTGTTCCGGCCGCTTGCCGGTCTCTTTGGCTTCAGGCTCCAGATCATGGCAGCATTCGCAATCCATGGGCTCGTCGTCCTCGGCAGTACG